>Ga0307512_10001823_pt1 | contig 28702 bp, 20 predicted proteins | sample 14_EM_MG_FD_200267 | JGI IMG/M metagenome (GOLD analysis project Ga0307512, IMG submission 200267) | Populus trichocarpa ectomycorrhiza microbial communities from riparian zone in the Pacific Northwest, United States - 14_EM | ecosystem: Host-associated > Plants > Roots > Unclassified | place... | reverse complement strand
AATTAGTAGCTGGTTTCTTCACTGAACATTCAAGTGTACCATTTGTATTCTTCTTCTTAGCTGAATATAGTTCTATAGTATTATTTAGTACTATCACAGCTATTTTCTTCTTAGGTGGTTATAATTTTCCTGAATTATTTGTAAATGAATCTTATATTAATATAACATCTATAGTATTAGGTATTAAAACATGTATATTCTGTTTTATGTTCGTTTGGTTCAGAGCTACTTTACCTAGATTAAGATATGATGCTTTAATTGAATTATGTTGGTTAAATTTATTACCAGTAGCTGTAGCATTCATTATATTAGTACCTAGTATATTAGTTGCCTTTGATATTGCACCTTACTAAAATATATTTATTTATCCCCCTTTCCCATTTTATTTATATTGAATTTTCCATAGATTAATTCATTAAATTTAGTTAATACTTCATGTAATGTTTTACTGCAGCTACGCTGAGGCTCGGAGAGCACTCCGATCACTCCGCAGCTACGCTACACCTAGTTCACAATATTTAATTGATTCTAATTGAAAATTCCACATTCTTCTTCCAAAGGCATTTTTAAATGATTCCATTCTTTATTTGTAATTTCACTCCAATATTCTAATTTAGGAAATACTCCAGAATAGTTTAAATTATTAAGATTAAATGGGAAGTGGCCTTTACCTACTTCAATGTTAAAGGCTACACATAATTTTCTTAAGGCTAATGGTAATAATAAATATGAATCTTTAAATATTATAGTTTTTTTTATTCCTTCTTCAATAACAATGAATTTTATTGTTATTATTTCACCGTTATGGATTAATGGTTTTACTTCACCATATTTAAATAAATGTTTTAATATTAATACTCCATCAAATGAACTTAAATTATGAGCATAAACATAAGTTTTAGAACCTTTTTCTACTGCTGATATTAATTTTTCGATAAATTCTTGAAATAATTCAGATTCATTGCTATTGAATGAAGTTAAGTGGTGTCTACCGTCATAACCGTTGATTAAATAAGGTGTAATTTTATCATCTTTTGTAATAGTTTCAATATCCATGGTATAAAATTTATTTGATAAAACAGATTCTTTTTGTAATCTTCTAAATGGTTTAGCAGGTAATTCTTTTTTTCTTAGAATTATTTCTCCGTCCATAAAGTAGATCGATGATTTCTTAATTTCTCTTTTGATTAAATCATCAGAAACTTTGGTATCTATCCATGATAATTTTATACTTCCTAAGATAGTTACTTTATTTACTTTTCCTCCTTCAAACACATCTATTTGGTAGGTTTTATTACCACTTACAACAATAAATCTTTCAAATGTTATTCCTTCTAACGTAGCTGGAATAATATTTGATACTAATACTTTTCCATAATCATATGGATTCATTGCTTATTGGTAAATCCATATTATTAAAATTATGACTAGTTATTTCTTTATCATTTAAATTTTGAAGTAATAAAGTTCTATTTTCATCTAAACATTTTCCTGGTTTTACTCAATATGAGAAAGTCATTTGGCTTATGGGATGAGTAACATATGCATCACTTAAAATTGTTAATCTTTCTGATAAGTAATCTACGAATAAATCTTTATCTTCATAATTAATTTTTACTAAGTGACCTAATGTTCTGTACCCTTGTTCAGTTTCTTCAAATTTGATTTTACATAATAAAAATAAATGGTTTTCCTTGTTTTCTGTAAAAACTTCACTCCAGAATTTTTCTATATAATAAATTAATATTTCATTATTTAAAGTTAATTCTTTAAATGTATAAGTTTTTACTTGGATCATTTATTTTGTTTTATTTTAATATACTGATAATTAAGTTGGAACCACTTAATTACTGTGAATAGAACCCTCCATAATAATTCTTTTTATACTACTTATTATTTACAATTATCGAATCATTTTATCTATAGGGTCTATTCTTATTTATGAATAGAATATATTAGATAAACTGATCTAAAATATTACGATGTTAATTCTCTATATCCTTATGCAATGACGCTAAAGCACAATGCAATGCCTTATAATTTAATTAAAGTCCATAAAGATATGAGTAATATTAAATTAGAATCATTCTTTGGTTTTATTGAAGTTGAAGTGTTATGCCCTATTGATATGAAAAGACCTGTACTACCCTATCATTTAAATGGTAAAACTATTTATCCTGTAGGCTGTTGGAAAGGTGTATACTTCAGTGAAGAATTAAAGGCAGTAGAAAAATTAGGTTACCAATTCAAACTGATTAAAGGATATGAATTCAGTAAAGCTAATTTATTTGAATCTTATATAAATTATTTTTATGAAATTAAAAAAAATAGTACAGGTGTTGAAAGAAATATGGCTAAATTACAATTAAATAATCTTTATGGATACTTTGGTAGAAAACAAATAGGATTAACAACTTTAAATGTTAAAAATGTTGAATTAACTAATGTTTTATTAACTAAAGTTGTTAAATCTTTAACTCCTATTAATGATGATTATACAACAGTTTTAACATATTCTAATATTAATTATACAATGTTAGAAAAATTACAAAATCAATTTAAATCTATAGGTTCCGATCAACATCACATAATGTCTAATGTAGCAATTGCTTCCGCTGTAACGGCTTACGCTAGAATAGTTATGATACCATTTAAAATAGTAGCGTAGCCCTCCTAATACTTTATATACGGATACTGATTCATACTTTACAACAACTCCTATTAATCCAGAATTATTAGGTGATCAATTGGGTGTAATGAAAGATGAAATGAAAGGAATAGTTATTGGAGAAGCATTATTTTTAGGTCCAAAACAATATGGCTACTGGTATTTAGATAAAAACGGTAATATGATTGAAAAATCAGTATTCTCAGGAGTATCAAGAGATTCATTAACCTTTGGAGAAATAATTAAAATTCATGAGGGTCAAACAATTACTAAATCAATTCAAAATAGATTTTATAAATCATTCAATACTTTAAACATCGATATTAACCATTGATAGAATAATTCTTTATTTTGAGTTAATGTTTATTTAAGAATTTAAATATTCTTACTGATGATTTATAGATTTTAATTAAATTTTTATTTTTTAATATAATATTAATCATTATTTTAAAGTTAAAACCTCTTTTGCTTAAGCACAAGAGGAGTGATAAAAAGAGATGAATATTAGTATTTAATAATGAAATGCGCTAAATACTTATATCCTTAGAGATTTAAGGGGTAATTAAAGATTTAATCTTTAAAATATAAATTTATACGGGCACTGTGAGATTTGAACTCACGACTTTATTCAAGTTCTCGTTTTCAAGACGAGTGCCATAAACCAGACTCGACCAAATACCCTTTAATTTATTTTATATTTTTTAATTATTTTGCGTTTGTTTATAATAATATTGATATATTACTCTCTTTTATTTAATTAAATTTAAAATAAAATTATTAAGACCGAAGGGAATTGAACCCTTATAATATCCATTATGAGCGGACTGCATTAACCTATTATGCTACAGTCTTTTGATGTAAATGTTTTAATATTTTTCCTTTATAATTAGGGCTATTATACACTAAATTATAAAGCTAAGGCACCTATGCAAGGTAGTTGTGCGAAGCTGTGCTCCCCTACGGGATGGGGATATTATAGTAATAGCTATCAATTATAAATAAATAAATACATAAATACATAATTATATTGAGCAGTAAAGGAATCGAACCTTTTACGGCTATTAACCAATTCTTTTACAGAGAATCACCATTACCAATCGGATCACCTGCCCTTAATTTTTGTTTTATATTTTTTGATTTAAATCTATTTTAGATATTAATTTGAAAGCACCTGGGCTTGAACCAGAACTTTCTCCTTAAAAGGGAGACACTCCTCCATTCGAGTTCTGCTTTCTAGCTATCCTTCCACCACTAATTTAAATTGTGCATTCTTTGCAATCTTTAGAAAAAGGCTAGTGGAACAATAAATCAATAAATAATTAATTATATTCTGAGTTGACCAGATTCGAACTGATATAAGCCATTACCAAAAAATGGTGTTTTCCCAAGTTAAACTACAACTCATTTTTATTTTAAGTTTATAAAAATTTAATAAATTGATAATTTATTTATTTCTCTTCATTAATTTTTAATATTCCATATTTTTTTTGAATTAATCAAATTTAAAACGAGCCCTTCCAGATTCGAACTGGGATCTCCTCAATTGACAATCGAGTGCTCTACCTATTAAGCTAAGAACCCCTATTTTTAGTTTATAATTTTTTAATAAAGAAATAAATTGATAATTTATTTTACAAGAGCGAGGTGACTCGAACACCTACCGATGATTTTGGAGATCGCCATACTAACCATTTGATACTACACTCTTATATTTTATATTTAAAATTTATAAATAATTATGCCTGTATGTGCTCCTTGTATTAGCATAGGAAAGAAATTGTACCCTAGCTAAGAGTATTAATGGAGAAATAAATTATATATGCCGAAAACTGGAATTGAACCAATATCTAAATCTTACAAGGAATTCATTTTACCTATTAAACTATTTCGGCATTTGCCTTGGGAGAGAATTGAACTCACATATCTATATCTTCAGAATAGCGCTTTGACCACTAAGCAACCGAGGCTTTTATTTTTATTTTTTATTTTTTTAAATACACGTCATAATTTATAATTAAAATAAAATTGGAGAAAGATAGATTCGAACTATCATATTTGTAATGCAAATACAACTGATTACCATTATCAGATTTCCCCTTTATTAAAGTTAGAATCTCTTTTAAAAAAAATAAATTTAAACTATTATTTAGTTTTAATCTATAAATAATTAATTATTTAAAAGTAATAGTAAAATTAATGTTATAAATTTTAATTTAGATAAATATAAAAATATTTCTATGTAACTCTGCTCTTATCTCCGATCCGCCTAGCGCCAGGTAAGGAAAAGTTAAGTAGCTTTAGCTCATTTCACAATAAAAAAATAAAATAAAATAATTTCTCTTAGTTCAATGGTTAGAACTGCATTCTTCTAAAGTGTAAATTTTGGTTCGAATCCAAAAGAGAATAATTTAAATTACATATAATAAATAATGATAAATAATATACATATTAAACCAAAAATAAATATAGATTTAGAATATAGTTATAGTGTATTACAAAATAGGGCCGGAGTGGCGATGGCTGGGTGTAGCGTAGCTGCGGAGTGATCGGAGTGCTCTCCGAGCCTCAGCGTAGCTGCATTCGGAGATCCTGCAGGCCACAGCCGCACAAATAATAAAAATATAGCCCGAGGCTACAAATATATTTAGGTTTCTTTTTTATATTTAATATCCCTGTTATTTGAACCAATAAATAATTATGATTATTCCCTGCCCTAGCTTTAAATTTTAGCCTAGGGTTGCGATACTAAGGTGATCAAAGGAATTTATATAAATAGCTGTGTATATTAATAGGCAATATAAATAAATTTAAGACAAACACTTTACTTATTTATAGGCATATTATACTTAAAACAATAGAAATATTTGATAATTTAAAAATCTTCATTGAAAGTTATTAATTATTAATAAATACTCATTCATTTTTAATTAAATAATACTGGCCTAGCTGTCTATCCTACCTCTAGCTATTGCATGCTTAAGCGTAGAGAGGGTGCAAGCAGGCTTTATTTAATTATAATTATGAATAATAAATCACTCCTTTCTATAGAAGAAAAACTAAAATTTAGCAATAAAATATAGCCAGCCCTACCTAGCTATCCTAAAATGGATCTAGCAAGGATGCAATAGCACCGTAGTTGGGCAAATAGGTATATTTTTAATATTATATATCTATGCTTATATTAATAAATTAATATTTATCTATTGCATAAAGTAGGCTTTATGTTAGTTTTAGCCTTTGACTAGGCAATAGAAGTAATGATAACTAATTAAATAAAAAAATGAAAAATATTTTAATAGATATATTAGCTTTTGGTACTTTACTTTCTAGTGTGTTAGTAATAACATCTAAAAATCCAGTAATAGCAGTAATCTTTTTAATCTCTGTATTTGTTAATGCCGCAGGATATTTAATCTTATTAGGTGTAGGATTTATAGGAATATCTTATATTATAGTATATGTTGGAGCTATTACAGTATTATTCCTTTTTGTAATTATGATGATTAATATTAAATTAACTGATATATTAGAAACTGGTTCACAATATACAAAAAATTTACCTTTAGCTTTAGCAATAGGATCATTATTTATTTATGAAATCTTTACTATAATGCCATTTAGTTTTAATAATGTATCTATAATTTCTGTATTATTAGAAACTTTAACTAATTTTAATGGTTTATTATTTAATTCTGAAATATCTGCTATTAATACTGTTAATACTGCTTATAATCCTAATATTGCTGATACTACATTTACTAATTTCTTACAAATTGAAGCTATTGGACAACACCTTTATACTACTGGTGCATTCTTATTAATAATTACTAGTGTAATTTTATTATTAGCTATGGTTGCTCCTATTTTCATTTCTAAGGCAGGAGGCCACAATAAATCTAAAATATAATTATTTATCCCCACTTACACCCCTATTTTATTTAAAAGAGTATAGATAAATACGTCTATATGATATTTTAGGCTTAGTGACTTTCTACTTCTACTCTACTAGTAGTTTTCTATACCAATACAATATTATTTGCAATGTTTAATTCGATAGTGTGGACCCCTACTCTAATATACGATATCAATCAAGTACAAAGTATCAACAGGGCAAAATGGGGTTATTATTTATTGATTATTTCATCATAATTATATGGTTTAGTATTTTCGAAAACATTATTTACATAAATAGGATTTCTTTTGTTAGATGTAACTTTTAGTGTGTAAGCTATTTCACTAACAGTTATTTCTCCTTCAATACATTTTTTGAACCATTTATCTTGTGTAAATTCTTTAGATGAATCTTTAACTAAAAGAGCTTCAAGATCGTTAAATTTAAGTTTAGAAACTAAATCATTGTTAATTCCTTTAACTTTTATTATTTCTTTACCCTCTTGAGTTAATAATCCATAAACACCCTTTAGGATGGAGCTAGGAATACCCCTCTTTTTACTGTATATTCTAATTTAAATTGTCCTAATTTATTACCTACATATTCAGCTGGTAACGGTCTATTAAATACACCAGAATCGGTATAATAAAGTTTGAAATCAGGATTGTTTTTGAAGAATGACATGTGAACTCTAGCTCCAGCTGTAATTGCTGCAGCAATTGCAATATTAACATCTAAACCGAAATACATATCCTCACCTTCGTTATATCTAAGATCCACAATTGAATCTCTAACAATAACGATGTGATTATCTAATTTTATATAATCTAGAATTGTTTCTTTGAAGACATTTAATTTTTCTCTGAATTCATTTATTTTTAAATCATCAGAAATATCAAAGATATCCACTCTAGTTACATCCATACTCATACCAAATTTACCATAAATACTATTCATTAATAGTTTAGCAATTAGATTCATAGGGTGAGCTTTTTCATATTGTAATCTTAAATTATACATTTTATTAATGTATTCTTTAAATACGTTACCCCTATCGAATTCATAACCTTCTAATATTTCAAATGTATATCCCAATTTCATGGCATTATACATTTCAGTAGAGAAGATCCATCCTGTCCAACTACCTAAACCGGCAATTGTTCTAATTCCTTCGGAAGTTTTAATTCTTCTTTGTAGAATAGGATGTTCTAAGTAATTAGGCGAGGTAATTTTACAATAGAAGTAACCAAATGCATTAGGATCTATTTTAGTAATATCTCCTTTGAATGCAATTGGTTTACCTATAGGCATAGGAGTTTCAGCCATGATAAAAGGATATAAAGAATTAACATCATAAACAAATAATTTAGTGAATAAACCTCTAATAGATCTCGAAAAAGCATTGATTCTATTATGAGGAATGTAAACATCCACTGCTCCGGCTACGCCACTGTATAAGATTCTCTAATATCTTGTTCTACTTTGCCTAATAATTGATAGATTGTATTATCAGGCATGAACTGTGATTTATAGATTCTCATCGCTAATGCAGGTAAAGTAATTGATTTGTTAATATTAACTTTAAAATAGTTGAATATTAATTCATTAAATTTAATTAACACTTCATGTAGACATTTACAATCTAATTGACAATATTTAATTGCTTCATCTCTGAAGTTCCACATACTTGTCCCATGATCACACTTAAATATATTATATTCACCTAAACTGATTCCAGTCCAATATTCAAATTTTGGGATTACACCTGTATAGAAAATATTGGTTAATAAGAATGGGAAATATCCTTTCGGAGTTTCTACACTAAAAGCAACACATAGTTTTCTTAATGCTAATGGTAATAATAGATATGAATCTTTAAAGATTATTGTTTTATCCCTATATCCTTCAATATCTAATCTTACTTTAACGGACATTAGTTTACCATTATAGATTATTGGTTGAACTTTACCGTAACCTAGTAAATGTTTTAATAAGAATACACCATCAAATTTAGAGAAATTATGTGCATACACTACCATTTGTTTGGATCCACCATTAAATAAAGTTAACAATTGATTAATAAATGAAGAAAATAAAGCTTTTTGATCTATCACACCTTTAATTTGTTGAGCATATGAAGTGATAGAGTGAGCACCGTTCGAAGCACAAATTAAATAGGGGGTTATTTTACCCAGTAAGTTGATTGTTTCAATATCCATAGTAACAAAATTAGAGTCTAATTGTGTATCTACAGATACTTTTTTAAATGGATGAGCATTAAGTTGTTTTTTAGTTAATATTCTTTCTCCATTTAAAAAATATATAATTGATTTACCGATTTCTCTTTTGATTAAATCCTCAGTGACTTTTGTATCATTCCAAGATAAATCGATTACACCTTCAATAGTTACATGATTGATCATTGGATTTTTATATTGATCAATTGTATAAACTCTAGTTCCATTTCTAACCATAAATCTGTGAACATTTTCTCCATTTAACTGAATATAATTATCAACAATTACTTCTCCATATTCAGAAGGATTCATACTAATAGGTAAATTCATATTATTAAATCTATGACTAGTAGTCAATTTATTAGAAACATCAGTTAATAGTTTTCTATTTCCAGCGGCTAAACCGTTTTTAATAATATATGAAAAAGTAATTTTTGAAATCGGATGAATAATGTAAGCTTCAGTTAAAACACCTAATCTTGCAGTTAAATATTCTATAAATAATTCTTTATCAGTGAAATTTACTAGTCTTAAGTGTCCTAGTGTTCTATACCCTAGTTCCGGTTCTACAAATTCTACTTTACACATTAACATTAAATGTTTATTTTCTTGTTGAGGTGTAAAGATATCATTCCAAAAATGGTTGATGTATGATAACTAATAAATCTATTAACTATTTTAGTCTAGATCTACATTGATAAGTAAAATATTTGTATTAAAAACATAATTATAAAAAAGATTTAATTATAATATAAAAATATTAAAAGAGATAATAATTATTACTATTTATAGTAAATACAATACAACAATAATCATTAATGAATATTGTTTAAAATTTAAGTAAGAATTTAATTTTGGTTCTGATTGAACGTTTTTCAGTAGTTTTGAGACATGCGAATCGTTGTTAACCTAAAAATTATTAATATTCTAAAGTATAAGTTTATACTAAAGAATAGGCCTTAATAAAGGCTAAGTTAATAATGGCTAAGTTAATAAGGTGTAAAGGTGAGGATAGTAAATAAGATACCCTAGAGTCCCCGTAAATAGGAGATAAAATTTATTTAAATAAAAAAAGGAATAATTCTGCTTTAGGATTCTATTTATTTCGATTAGGTAGTTGGTAGGGTAAAGGCCTACCAAGCCAACGATCGATAGCCAAGCTTGACAGAGCAAATGGCCACATCGGGAATGAAATCTCCCAAGTAGTAGTTACTACCAGCAGTCGAGAATATTAGTCAATGCTCGCAAGAGTGAACTAGCTAACTGAAATCATACTTGTGTCAAGTGTGATAACGTAAGGGAAGATAATGACATTACCTTACTATTAGTGTTGTCCAAATCTGGTGCCAGAAGACTCGGTAAGGCCAGAGACGCAAACGTTAGTCGTCCTAATCAGGCGTAAAGGGTGTGTAGGCTGCTTTAAACTTTATTCTTTTTAATCCTTATTTGCAATGGCAATAGAGGAAGAAATATAGACTAATTTCTTAATTTTATATTTAATACCAAAAGTATAATTATAAAATTAAGAAATTAAAGAAAGAATGAAAAAATAAAAGCTAGAATCAAATAGAGGATATATTAAATAATATTTAGAGGAGGGGTGATATCCTTAGATACTAAATGGAATATTAAGGGTGAAAGCTTTTTATCTACTAATGATTGACGCTGAGAAACGAAGGTGAGTATAGGAAATAGGATTAGATACCCAGATACCACTCTCTGTCAACGATGAATGGTGGTTGCTAGTTATAAAAATAATTGGTGGCTATGTTAACACGATAACCATTCCGCCATGTGAGTACGACTGCAAAGTTGAAAACAAAAAAATTAGTCGGTCTCGAAGCAAACGAAGTGAAGCATGTTATTTAATACGATAATCCGCGTATAACCTTACCAGTTCTTGTATAACAAAGTTTTATTTTATTTATTTATTTAATTAAAGTATATATATAAAATACATTTGTTACAGGTGTTGCATGGCTGTCGTCAGTCCGTATTGTGAGAAGTGAGGTTAACTCCGCTAACGGACGAAATCCCTGTTGTTAATTTATACTTAACAATTTATGGTATTGATAGAGTATCATTTGGGGCTAAGACAAGTCGTTATGGCCCTTATGAGCTGGGCTATAGACGTGCCACAAAAACTTTTACAAAGTGATGCAAAATCGTTTCTTTAAATTTAATATGGCTATTTGCGTAAGTAAATAAGTATATTTTATTTTATTTTTTAAATAGGGAAATAAGATTGAGCTAATCATTAAAAAATGTTAATATTAAGTCAGATTGTCGTCTGCAATTCGGCGACATGAAGAAGGAATTTCGAGTAATCGTTGATTACTAAGCGCAACGGTGAAGATTGCATTCGTGATGAACTAACTGTCTGTCGCTGGGAAGGAGCTTAACTTGGAGGAAACTGGAGCGAAATTAAAACTTTTATAAAGGTCTCTTAAAGTTCTTTATATCTACCCTGCTTTAGGGGAACACCTTTGTTAAGATAATTAGCTTTAGTTAATTCATTTAAGTAACATCTCAAAAGTCATAGCAAGGTAGCCGTACTGGAAAGTGCTGCTGGAAAATAAATTATTTTATCCCCCCTGCTCTAGCTGTCTTCTATCCATCCTTGTCCATCCTATCCATGCATCCTATCCTTAAGGACAAGGATGCACAAGGACAAGGACAGGAAAGGATGTGGACAAATAATGATGCAGAGCACTCTATGTATAGCCTATTCCATATTTAATGCTATTGCTAAAGCATTGTTAAAGGAGGAGGGTGCAATAGTAAGGACTGTAAGTCTATAATAAAATTAATTATTTAATATATTAAAGTATAAGAAATATAAATTGAAAGGGGTTAGCTGAGTGGTTTAGCAATAAATTTACACTTTATAGACAGGGTTTCGATTACTCTACTCCTTAATTAATTTATTGGGGCCGGAGGCCTTAATTTGATTTACATATGCATATATAATATATAAGGGATTTTCCCAATTCCAGCCTTACCATATACTAATTTAAACCCTATCCTACTTGTTAAAGCTAGAGCTGGCATAGAGCTGGGCAAGATGCAAGCGAGTGTGCCGAAAAGGTAGCCGGGTGAATCTTAGGAATTCATGATTTTATCGTAAGAGTTCAAGTCTCTTTACTCGTAAAATAATTAAATTTATAACTAACAAATAACATCTTTAGCTGAATTGGTACAGAAATTATCTTCGAAATAATTATTTATTGATTAAAATCCCATGTAAAGGATTAAATTATAAAAATAATTTCATAAAAGAAATGGATTAAAGATTACAATACATGATCAATTATTTAATCCAGAGTTACAATATCTCTATGTTGAGTAGGCCCATCCATGCATCCTACCTACCCACGCACCCTTGTCCTTAAGGATAGGATGCATAGGAAGGATGGATGCACAGCCACCCTATCTTAACAAGTGCATCCTGCTGTCCCTATTAGCTATCCTATCTTAATGGGTAGGAAGCATTTGTTAAACACTTATTATTTTAATAAAAAATAGGAAGAGATAAGTACAAACAAAGTTTAAAATCAAACTGTATAAACAGAAAATAATAAAAATGTTACATAAGACTAACACAAATTTAATAATTAATTCACCATTAGAACAATTCGAAGTAACTAGTTTACTAGGATTAAATGCTCCAATTTTTGGTTATTTAAATATAACTTTAACTAATTTAGGTTTCTATTCATTATTTGTATTATTTTTAATAATAGGAATACATTATATGGGAAATAATGAAACAAAATTATTACCTAATAAATGGTCAATTGGATTAGAAAGTATCTTTGCAAGTGTAAATGCTATGGTAAGAGAACAATTAGGTAAAGAAATATATTTACCATTTATTTACTCTTTATTCTTCTTTATTTTAATAGCTAATTTAACTGGTAATGTTCCTTATTCTTATACAGTAACAACTTCTATTATTGTTACAATTGGTTTATCATTTACTATTCTTACTGGTGTAACTATTTTAGGTTTATATATTCATAAATTACATTTCTTCTCATTCTTTGTACCATCTGGTACACCATTAGCATTAGTACCTTTATTAGTTTTAATTGAAACTGTAAGTTATTTAGCTAGAGCATTCTCTTTAGGAATAAGATTATTTGCTAATATGGTTGCTGGTCACACATTACTTAAAATTTTATCTACTTTCTTATATCAAATGTTTAGTAGTAGTATAATTGTAGCTGTGTTAACTTTAATACCATTCTCTATCTTCTTAGCTTTAATTGGATTAGAATTAGCTGTTTCTTTAATTCAAAGTTATGTATTTACTTTATTAGTATGTTCATATATTAAAGATGCTATCGAATTACACTAATTATAATTTATTAAATTAATTATCCCCTGCCTGTTACAGGCACCATTAGCGAAGCTAAGGCACCGGCAACCACAGGCATCTTCAATTTATACCTTTAATTTCTTCAATTTATCATCCTTATAAAAAGTAGTAGTATTTACTATAATTATAATATTTGGTACACTTATTGAATGTTGGATTTAATTTCCAGTTTGTTTGTGCACTTTTTAAATATATATTTAGGATTATATTACTTTATACAAATTATTTTATTTTTATAAGGGTTTACATTAAATTTAATCTCTCTAAATAGTGGCATAGCCAATAAAGGACAGGAAGGGTGCATAGAGATATGCAAGGAAGCACAGGATAGCATGCAGGGCTAATTTTTGTTACCTTAGTTTATGCTATAGCATTCTAGCCTAAAGAGTTAAGCAGGGAAGGAGGCTGGGTAAGGTAAGGCAGTAGTAGAAGTATTACTTGATTATTATATAATATTTATATATATAAATTATCTTAAAAGAAGCGATTAGTAATAAATATTATTTTTATTATTATAGGGTAATTATTAATACCAATATTATTTATATTCTAATTATTGTATATTATATAATTAGAATAAATATAAATCCTTTATTTTTTATATACTATAATTTCTGTATATTATATAGTTTAAATAAATAGATAATTAATTTATAAATTTAAGATAAAAATTTAATTATTATTACCGTGCAAGTAGCATAAGGTTAATTTAATAAATAAACAATAAACAATAAGGCCGTAGGTCACAAATAACCTATAAAACAAAATAAAGCCTATAATTTAATGGTAGAATAATTTCTTGATGAGGAATCTGTAGAAGTTCAAATCTTCTTAGGTTAAATTAATTACAGCTAGGCCACTAATCAAATAGTTATAGTGTATTACAAAAATAATAATTAAATAAAATATATTATTAATGGATATTTTAATTCTAAATATATTTAAAGAATATAATTTTAATAATATTGTTGAATATATAAATGACTTATATATGACTAACAACCAAAATAATTCTAATACTAAACCTAATATTAATATATCAAATAGTGCTGGTGATAGTGCAATTATAGCTGCATCACTAGTTGCTGGTACAAAACTAGCTCAAAAAGCACCTACTTTAGGACAAAAAGCACTTATACTCTCTAGCGCTACTGCAATTGGTCTAGGAGCAATAGGTGTTAAAAATGTGGTAAATAATGTTACTGGAACTCTAGGTCAAAGCAGTAAAAAATTTTTACCATTTAATCCTATTAATGATTTAGATATATCAGAAATATTAGGTTTAACAGGAAATTCTGCTTTTGATTTAATTAAAATGATAAATTATTTTCAAACAATTCAATTAATTGTATCATATTTCCTTGCATATAATTTATTTTTTTATATTATAGATTTTACTTTTGTAATTAATAAATTAAATAAGATGTTCCCTGGACCTAAAGGACAAAAATATATATTATATTTTAGTAATTATATTTCAAAAATTAAAAAAGCAAGTTTAATATTTTTAACTCTATTTACTATATTGAATTTAATTTGTGCTTATGTTAATAGTAATACTATAGAATTTGTATATACAAATTTTGATTCAATTATAGAATTATATATTAAATTTAAAAATAATTAATAATTAAAGCTTATCTATACCCCAAATTACATAAAACAATTGATAATAGATTTTATAAATCATTCAATAGTTTGAACATTTCTATTTAATCAGCTAATATTTCTAGGATCGGAGCGGCATAGCCACACAAAAATCAGATAGAAAATTATTAATTGATAATAATTATATACCACTTCACATTGTAAATGGAAGACTTGATAATATTTATGCAATAAATAGTGGCGTAGCCTCTAAATTCAATTATTTAAAAAATAAAATAATGAAATATAGAAAATAGTAAAAATTAACCCCCAATAATTCTAAAATTTAACAAATATTTATCCCCAATTAACTATAAAACTGGATACATAAATCCTTAAAGAACGAAGGTTTTATTTTTATTCAATTATTTAAAAAATAAAAGAGAAGTTATAAAAATATTAAAATATGACTCTATAAGCAACCTATAATAAACAATAGGCTAGTTTATTCTATACTATAATATTATATAAATATAATAAATATTTATTTAAAATATTAAATATAATTGTAAAATATTAATATTATAAAATAATAATTAAGTATAAGCATAGGTGTATACAATTTAATTAAAAATAATGAATAATATCAAATTAAATATAAATAAATTTCAATATCATCCATTTCATTTAGTAGAAAATTCTCCATGGCCAATCTTAGTAAGTTTTTCATTATTAAGTTTAACAACAGGAGCAGTTATGTACTTACAAGGATATCCTAATGGAGGATTATTATTAACTTTAGGATTAATTTTAACAGCCTCCGGAATGGGATTATGGTTTAGAGATGTAATAACAGAAGGAACATATGAAGGACACCATACAAAGCAAGTACAAAAAGGATTAATAATTGGATTAGTTCTATTTATTATTAGTGAAGTATTTGCTTTCTTCAGTGTATTCTGGGCTTTCTTTCATTCTAGTTTATCACCTGCTATTGAAATAGGAGGAGTGTGGCCACCTTTAGGAATAACACCTTTAGATCCATTTAGTATACCATTATTAAATACATTCTTATTATTATCATCTGGAGCTTTTGTTACTTATGGTCACCATGCTTTAATTGCTGGAGATAGAAAAGGTGCAATCTTTGGAACTCTAATTACTATAATCTTAGCTGTAATATTCACTGTATTACAATATATTGAATATTGTGAAGCAGGATTTACTATAGCTGATTCAGTATTTGGTACAGTATTCTTTGCATCAACAGGATTACATGGATTACATGTTATTGTTGGAACTATCTTTATTACTGTAGGTTTCATAAGAATATTAAATTATCATTTAACTGATACTCACCATATCGGACATGAATCTGGTATCTTATATTGGCACTTTGTAGATGTAGTTTGGTTATTCTTATTTATTGCAGTTTACTACTGGGGAGGTAACTAAATCATTCTATTGCCTTATTCTTTAAATTAAAAAATAATCTTTACATCTATCCCGTGCCTTAGCTAAGGGAAAATTAAGGCTATAAAAATTATTGTAAATACAAATTACAATTATACATTGCAAATAAAAATAAATATTTGTATCGGTTTAGAAAACTATTAATTATCTATCTAGCATTGCAGCTATATCTCCGCTCTTCTTTTAAAATGCCTCCATCCTTGTCCTTAAGGATAGGATGGATAGGATGGATAGGAAGGGTGCAAATGAAGGATCTGTGATCAAGGTAAAAAAATAATTAAAAAATAAAATAAAAAATCATAATATTCAATGTGTGGTCTAGCACCAATCTTTGTCCACATCCTTTCCTTGTCCTTGTCCTTAAGGATAGGATGGATAGGATGGATAGAAGACAGCAGACCTTCCTAAAGGAAAAATACAAATACAAACCATGAATCTATCATTACTTTTATTTTTAGTAGGTATTTTAGGATTTATATTAAATAGAAAAAATATAATTCTAATGATTATTGCGATAGAATTAATGTTATTATCTGTAACATTATTAATATTAATTTCTAGTTTTAGTTTTGATGATGGAATAGGACAAACTTTTAGTATCTTTATAATTTCAATAGCAGGTGCTGAATCAGTAGTAGGTTTAAGTATTCTTGTAGCATATTATAGATTAAGAGGAAATATTTCATTAAGAACATAATGTATTTATCAATTTTAGTTTTACCTTTATTAGGTTCTTTTGTATCAGGATTTATGGGTAGAAAAATAGGTGTAACAGGAGCACATATTATTACTTGTACTTGCTTAATTTTATCATCAATTTTAGCTTCAATAGCATTCTATGAAGTAGGTTTCTGTGGTTCACCAGTTTCTATAAATTTAACTAGTTGGATCGATTCAGAATTTATGTCTATTTCTTGGGAATTCCTCTTTGATCAATTAACTGTTTCTATGTTAATTCCAGTTTTATATATTTCATCTTTAATTCATATATTCTCTACAGATTATATGGCTGAAGATCCTCATAATCAAAGATTTTTCTCTTATTTATCATTATTCACTTTCTTTATGTTAGTATTAGTTTCAGGTGCTAATTTCTTTGTAATGTTTATTGGTTGGGAAGGTATTGGAGTAGTTTCTTATTTATTAATTAACTTCTGGTTCACAAGAATTCAAGCTAATAAAGCAGCAATATTAGCATTCACAATGAATAGAATAGGTGATATGGGATTAAGTATAGGATTCTTTGCAATCTTTGCATTATTTGGATCATTAGATTTTTCTACAGTATTTAGTTTAATACCTCTGATGAATGAAACAGGAATAACAATAATAGGTTTATTATTATTAATGGGAGCTATGGCTAAATCTGCTCAAATTCCTTTACATAGTTGGTTACCTGGGAGTATGGAGGGTTTAAAGGTGTTAAACATTATATTTTTATTATTTATATTTTGTATTATTTTATTTTAATAATTCATTATCTAGCTTTAATTTTATTGATACTATGGATTATGATATGAATTATTTATCTATTTTACCTCTTATTAATTCTATTTCTAATACAACATTACATTGGCTATGCCACTATTACTGGTAATATGTTAGGTGATGGTTCTATTAGTCTTTCTAAATTTAATAAAGGTGAAGGTAAATATTCTATGACTATGTTTATTCTTTAAATTATTTACATTATTTAAATGAGAATATTTATAGTCAATTTACTAATACAAAATTTTATGCATATCCGAATATTTTACTACCTCAACATAAAGGTAAAGAAGTTACTCAATATCATTTTAAAACTAATACACATTCTTTATTTACAGCTTTACACAATTTATGGTATAAATGGGATAATGAAAAAAATAAATTCATAAAAATTGTTCCATTTAATATCTCTGAAATGTTTTCAGAAATTTCATTAGCTTATTGGATAATGGATGATGGTTATTTTGATTCATATGGTAGAACTAAAACAGTTCTTCTTTGTACTGAATCTTTCACTAAAGAAGAATGTATAATTCTTCAATCATTACTAGAAAAGTTAAATATTAAATCTACTTTGAAAATAAGAGATAAATTTAACAATAGATATAGAATTAGAATATCTAAAACTAGTATGGATGTAGTAATTTCCTTAGTAAAACCGTATATGCATAAAGATTTTTTATATAAATTAGGAATATAATTGTTATTATAGGGCCCTCGTTAAACTTCACTATATGCTGGAACACCCTAAAGCTTTAAGTACTCATCTAAATATAAATTAGATAGTGAAAATCTTAAAGATGTAACAATGGGCAATCAGCAGGAAACCAAAGTTCTATATTATAGTGGTATTATCGGAGTGCTACCCCCTCCGATTAGGAAAGGGAAGCAAAGAAGGAGAATAGTTTCTTTCTACTATTCAATTTAATTTTTAAAAAGAAAGTTATGAATTAATACTTATGCCTTTGGCTAAGGAAAAGTCTTTTTTTATTTACCCCCTATCTTTTTAGTTCTTATCTTCAGGGTGAAGATTCACGATTATTAAAAAGATTATTAAAACAAATTTATAAAATACATACTTTTGTAAGTTAAAGACTTTATATTATGCTTTAGCACAGCTGATATTTAATTATCTTCTAATCCCTTTATTATTAATTAAGTTCTCTAAAATAAGATTATAATATATTAATAATTATAATTAATAATCATAAAAAGAAAATTTAATTGATATATTTTTAAATAAAAATTATAAAAGAGAAGAGGAATTTTTTAATACCTTAAAAAATAAAAATAAAATTATTTCTTCTAATATTTAATATTCAAATATAATAGGTATTAGTTATATTAAACTACTATTTTAACTATATCTCAATAGCTGCTAGGTTATTCTCTAAATAAAGCCTAGTCATATAAAATATAGTAGATCGACCCATGTTACGATTAAATAGTATGGAATATTAAATAACTAAGTAATTTAAATTGAGGAATACTTAGTCTTTGTATTAAATAATAATCCTGCTCAAATACAAATATAAATAAGCCTGCATAGTTTGCCTTAGTTTGTCAAAGAGCGCAAGTAAAAAAAATAAAATAAATAATGTTAAAAAATTTAAAATTAATAATTGTAGGTTTAGTTACTGTAATTATATTAGGTATATTTATTTATAATTTAAGTGATAATAGCTTTACAAATTTTTCTAAATATATTTTTACAAGTATCTATTGTGATCCTTTAGATGATGAATTTAAAGATCAATTAATAATTCTTCAGAGCTGCCATGATTATCTAGTAGCTCCTATTAATGGTTATGATATTGTGAATGAAGAAGTTTTTCTTGATATGTTTAATAATAGATCTGGTAAATTAGGTTATATTCAATGTTCTAATGGAATGGGTGGTCAATGGTTTAAAGGACCGGTTGTATATACTATTGAAGTTAATAAAATAATATACACTGTACATCCTTATTTAGTTGATATTATATTTGAAATATTTAGAATTAATGATTAAAAATCATTTTTTTACTTAATATAAAAATAATAGTAAATATTATTTTTAATAAATCTAATCTCTAAAAGAATAGGTTTCTTTTTTTAGTATAATGGTCGTACGACAAGGAGCTCCCCGCCAATTTAACAAACTTGTAGGTATAAGTTCGATTCTTATAAAGAGTTTCTCCTTCAATTAAATGAAAAAAATATTAAAGGTAAAAGGTTTTATTTATAACTGTGTACTATTATGGAAGGCTAGCCACCCCCATTAATATTTCTCTTGCCTTATACCACTAATCTCCGATTTTAGCCTAACTCTTCTCCTTCGGAATTAGGCTCCGCCCTTGCTACACAATCCACACAATTTATATATAGAACAAGTAGGTTCCTCAGAGACTACACGTGAAGCTCATATTTAAATATGAGATGATATAGTCCGATCAGTAAAGAAATTTACTGCTAACAAAAATGCCTACACCAGTTTCGGCTTTAATTCATGCAGCTACACTAGTTACAGCAGGATTATATTTATTAGTAAGATCATCTCCTTTATTAGAATATAGTTCCACAGCTTTATTAGTTATAACATTAGTTGGTGCTTCTACTGCTTTCTTTGCCGCTACCTGTGGTTTAGTTCAAAATGATTTAAAAAGAATTATTGCTTTTTCAACAATAAGTCAATTAGGATATATGGTAATGGCTGTAGGATTAAGTCAATATAATGTAGCATTAATGCATGTAATAAATCATGCCTTCTTTAAAGCATTATTATTCTTAGGAGCTGGAGCAGTAATACATAGTTTTTCAGATCAACAAGATGTAAGAAGATTAGGAGGATTAATAAATTTCTTACCTTTCACTTATACAGCAATGTTAGTAGGATCATTATCTTTATTAGCTACTCCTTGGTTAACTGGATTCTATAGTAAAGATTTAATTATAGAATTAGCTTACGGACAATATAGTTTCAGTGGTACTTATGCTTATATTTTAGGAAGTTTAACTGCAGGTATTACTGCATTCTATTCATTTAGACTTATTTCATTAGTTTTCTTAACTGTTCCTAATGGACCTAAAAATTCTTATTTAAATTCACATGAAGCTAATTTAGCTGTAATTGTTCCTCTATTTGTGTTAGCTTTATTTAGTATCTTCTTTGGTTTTGTTTTCTCTGATTTATTTGTAGGTGTAGGTTCTGATTTCTTTGCTAATTCTTTATTTATACATCCTAATAATATTTCTATAATTGAAGCAGAATTTAGTTTACCTATTTTAATTAAATTATTACCATCTATATTATCTTTATTTGGTGCCTTATTAGCTATATTATTATATCATAAAGGTACAAGTTTTATTATTGATTTAACTGAAACTTCTTTAGGTAGAAAAATTTATACTTTCTTAAATGGTAAATACTTATTTGATGTAGTATATAATAATTATATAACATCTGTAGGTTTACAATTAGGTTATACTATATCTAAAGTTATTGATAGAGGAGTTATTGAATTATTAGGTCCTAATGGATTATCTAATATTTTCACTAATACTGGTAATAATATTTCTAAATTAGATAGTGGAGTAATTACTACTTACGCTCTTTATATTACATTAGGTTTATTAGCTTTATTATTCTTAGTTTTTGCTCCTGTTTTAATAGATACTTCTTTATTAAGTGAAATTAGATTAATTATTATTTATTTTGCTTCATTAATTATAGTATTTTCTACACAGATTTAAAATTCTAATTAATATTAATTAATAATTCTATTTTTAATAATATCCTACAATAGTATAGGATAGCTGCAACCATTTAAAAGATGGTGGCCTTACATTATTTGAATACCTTCTTTCTAGTATTCAATTTAATATTATATAGAAAGTAATAAATATTATCTTTAACTAGATATTATATAAATTACCCCCATAAAATTAATTAAAAATAATAAATATCCCCAATAAAATATCTAATTATAGATATTTGACGAATCTAATCAGAGTCGAACTGACATCTTTAGTGCTAAAGCACCGACAGACCTAACGATTTACCATTTATCTATAAATTCATTGACTCTTTATGTTAATTTATAGCGTGAGAAGTCTATCATAATTGTTATCACCTTTTCATATTAAATATGAGCAGATGATATTTTATTAAATACTTCATTATAAGAACTTGAAGCTCCAATCATTTCTACAATTCCGGATCCTGATCTATATAATCCTACATTTCCTGCCTTATTAAAGGAGGATGGTGTACCAAATCCGCTTAAGCGGGCTAAAGCTTGTGATAATGGTGATTCGGGTACATTTACTCTTAAGAGTTATAATTCTCTAATTGCATATGCTTTTTCTCTCATTCTATTACTTAATTCATAAGAAGTTTCCGGCTACGCCACTAACCACGAAATTCTTAATCTGTTAAAGTATGAATCATATGGATTGATTTCAGTAAAGGGATAGTACCATATTGATAATAAACTAATGATTCTACCAATAAAGGGTATTTTATGTGCATAAGCTAGGATTCCTGATAGAATATATAATAGAAACATGGAATTTTCTCTTAATCTCATATTTAAATTATTAATATAAGAATGTCTGATATCTTGACCTGTTCCTTCTTTTGTTGCGGCTACGCCCTTACCTTTACTTGCTTTAATTAAATCCAATTCAGCTTTTAAAGCTTTTAATGTTAATTTGTTATTTTTCATTTTACCTAATTTAGTTCCTACATATTCTGCAGGTAATGGTTTATCAGTTACTGCACTATCTGTAGGATCGGAGTGCTCTCCGAGCCTCACAGAATAATAAAAATTTAATTCTAAAAGAGAAGATAATAATTAATTTATAATAAAGAAAAGAAGTTAAAAAATTATACATATAATGTAAAAGAGGTAAGATTAGTTTAATGGTAAAATGACGTCTTGTGGCGACGATGTTCAGAGTTCAATTCTCTGATTTTACCCAAATTTTTTAATAATATTATATTAGAGTTCTAATTCTGTATTTAAAGGATATATTTTATTATATAAACATTACCACTTGTAATATGTTTAATAATAATTTATATTTTAAAAAGCTTCTTAAATAAATTTTATTTAAATAATTAAATAATATAAAATATATTGAATTAAATTATTATTAAAAATTATAAAAAATTAAATAATAAAAAAATAATATATTTATAAATAAAATAATTAATAAATTCTTTTTATTAACTTTACTTAAGAAAGGTCCAAGGTTAATTTAGGTAAATTTTAAATAAAATAAATTAATTTATGGTAAAACTATAGAAAACAAATAGTAAATTTTAATTAAATTATATTATATTATAATAATATAATTATCTAACACTTTATTGCAAAGGCCTGCTTGTATGCTATCCTGTGGCTATGCCGCTCCGCAGCTACGCTATGGCGTAGCCAGCCTATCCTATCCATGCATCCATCCTGTGCATCCATGCTAAAGCAAGGGTGCAAGGTAGGATGCACAAGGACAAGGACAAGGACAGTGTAGGCAGACTGGGTAACAGTAAACGTTTGTTTAAATAATTAAAATTTAAGAGAATAGAATCCTATACCTGGCTTATTAATTTTTAGAAAATCAGCCTTTATTGTTATTATTTTTAGATAATTTAACAATAGTATTTTTATATATATGTAATACTTAGTATTAAAATATAAATTATTTTACTAAAATAAACTATAATATTTAGATACAAAAGGACTTAACTTAAATCATTTTAAAGATCTATCTTCTAATAATATTACAATAATATAAGTTATATACCCCATTTTATTACCTAAATTATAAATAGGTAATTATAATTATATAAATAAGTAATATATTATTATTTAAAAAATTATCCCCTATCTTTATAGTAAATTACTTATTGTATAGAGTATAAAAAATAAAATTTAGATTTATATTATTTATTACAATTTATGGTAGCTGTTTTACAGTTTATTATATTTATAGAATTGTTTTACTGTATATTTTAAATGTTTATGCTTTTGGCTATGCCGCTACACTAATTTATTGCTTGGGCTTGCTTGCATGCTATCCTGTGGCTATGCCGCTCCGCAGCTACGCTATGGCGTAGCCAGCCTATCCTGTGGCTATGCCGCTCCGCAGCTACGCTATGGCGTAGCCAGCCTATCCATGGCTATGGCTGGCTACGCCATGCCATGCATCCTGTGGCTATGCCGCTCCCACGCACCCTAGCTTTAGCATGGATGCATAGGAAGGATGGATGCACAGCCTATCCTTCTTGCTTAAGCACAAATAGTGGCATAGCCAATAAAGGACAAGGACGGAGGCAATAAATTCGCTAGGCCACTAATTTGTGCTACTTCTATGTTAATGCAAAGCTAGTCTATTCATAAGATCGTAAGATGCCTACGCTAAGACACTATTAGGTTGTGGCAAATTATATAATAGATAATTATAAATTTTTATATATAAAAGAAGTATTTAGTTTTAAAAACTTTAATCTCAGAAATAATAGCTTTAGACACTATAACCTACACAAAACAATGTTAACAGCAGCAAAATACTTAGGAGCAGGATTAGCTTGCTCAGGTTTAATCGGAGCTGGAGCCGGAATCGGTTTAATCTTTTCTTCTTTAATTTCTTCAACAGCTAGAAACCCTCAAATCAGAGGACAATTATTTAGTTTCGCAATCTTAGGGTTCGCCTTAGCTGAAGCTACGGGATTATTCTCGTTAATGATTGCTTTCTTATTATTATATTCATAATTTTAAGACATATTAATAATATACCCCCAGGCACTTTTATATCAAATTAAGGGCCAAAATATAAAATATAATAGTATCGATTATAGTAATAAACATTAAAAAAAGAAAATTAAAATATTAAGTATCTTTGCTCCTGACGTAACATTCACTTACAGCCAAAGTAATTCTAAATTAGGCTTACTAAAAACTAAAATATAGCAGAATTATTGTATTATTTTAACACTCATTAACAATCACAACCCCTAGCTATCCTTTAATGGTTCTAGCAAGGATGCGCAGGGAGACTATATACAGGAGCGGCTGTGGCTATGCCATCGCCACCACATCTGTTACCCTACCTTACAATGACATTCTGAGGTTTTACTAAAAGAAAGAAGAAAGGCTTACTAAATAAAGGTTCGATTCCTTTACTTCTTAGATTTTATGGTGTCCAAATCAAGTGCAAACCCTAATTTGATAATAATTAGGCAATGCTATGTTAGGAAATATGGTAATATTATAATTTTACCTTATTTACATAAAAGAATTGTTTAAGCTCAATCTTAGGATACTATATATATTTACAAAATATATCTACAGTATTGTCTCATAGTTTTATAAATTAATATTAATAAATTATTTTATAAAATGAATTATTTTATAAATTTTTTCATAAAATAACCGAGGAAAATAAAAAAATCTAAGATTCTTTGATATAATTAAATTAAAAAAAATGATGAAAAAATTAACATTTTTAAATAGAACAATCATTGGTATAAAAAAAGGATGGAATCATCCTACATTACCTGAAAATTTACTTAAATTACAATTACATCCATTTATTAGAATATTTAGAGTTTTAGGTGGAATAAGTATATTAATAATTTTAACTAAAGCTTATGAAAAATATAATATTTTAGTATTGTATATTTCTATTATTTTATCTATTTTATTTTTTATATATAATACTTACTTAAATTATTATAGAATTAAACATATTTATAGTTCTATAAAAAAAGGTGATTTAGATGTAAGAAATAGTCCTTTAGATAAATATGCTTCGTTATATAGTAAATTACTTTTTTGTCTTAAAGGTTCTTGTGAAGTAGCTGCTGGAAGTGGTGTAGTCTTAGGTATATTTACAGGAATAGACTCTTTATTTGAACATAAAGGAAAAGATCCTATATTTATGCCTTTTATTGCTGATTTAATATTACCTGATAGTCAAATGGAAAGACAGTTTAAAGATCAAAAAATTTTATTTAAAGATTTGTCTAAAATTGATAAATTTTTTAATAATTTAAAGGATGATAAAGAAACTGTAGCTTTATTTGAAAATAGTAAATTATTTACTGAGGATGATCTAAAAATTATGAAAGAAGGCTTAAAAAAACAAGAACAAATCTTGTTGGAAAATAAAGAATCTTTAGTAGCAAAAATTAAAGAATCTTTAAATAAAAAATAATAAAATAATTCATTTTATCCCCTGCCTTAGCGAAGCTCACACTGCGAGGTTAACCTCTTAGGTTAGGGCTCGGTTAATCTTTAAAAATTTTTAATACTATCTATAGAATCTCTTTTTTTAATAAAAAAATCTAAGATTATTTAATTTACTTAAAAAAATGTTAACTAATTTTTCAATCTTTAATACTATCTATAACGATGCACCTCAACCTTGGCAATTAGGTTTCCAAGATAGTGCTTCACCAAGTTTCACAGGAATAGTAGAATTACATAATACTATTTTCTTCTTTTTAGTTGTTATTGCTGTAGGTATTTTTTGGGTTTTAGGTTCAACTATTTATTATTATAGTTCTAAAAATTCTCCTATTGTACATAAATATCTTAACCACGGAACTTTAATTGAATTAATCTGGACAATCACACCAGCATTAATCTTAATTACTATTGCTTTCCCATCATTTAGATTACTTTATTTATTAGATGAAGTAGTTTCTCCAACAATTACTATTAAAGTAGTAGGACACCAATGGTATTGGTCATATGAATATTCTGATTATGTTAATGAAAGTGGTGAATCTATAGAATTTGATTCTTATATGATACCTGATTCTGATTTAGAATTAGGACAATTTAGAGTATTAGAAGTTGATAACAAAGTTGTTGTTCCTGTTGATACTCATGTTAGAATAATTGTTACTGGAGCTGATGTTATCCATTCATTTACTGTACCTTCATTAGGAATTAAAATTGATACTGTACCTGGAAGATTAAATCAAACTTCTTTATTAGCTGAAAGAACTGGTACATTCTATGGTCAATGTTCTGAAATTTGCGGAGTTTACCATGGTTTCATGCCTATAGCTATTGAATCTGTATCTGTACAAGATTATTTAGCTTGGGTAGATGCTCAATAGTTTTAATTCTATCTACAAATGTTAGAAATAATTTTATTAATAGAGGTTTATCTTCAATCGTAAATCCTCTTTCTACTGAATCTAAAATACATTTTTCCCCCACCCACAGTGGGTTTCTGGCTACGCCACTGATGCTGAAGGTTTAGCTAAAATAAATGAAATAAAATTAAACATGAATAGCCTTAGAATTAAAAAAATAAAACATCTTTCATTAGCATTACATTGGCTATGCCACTATTTCTTTTTAGAAATTTAATTTAAAAAATAAATTCTTATTTATCCCCTGTTAAAGCAATCTTCGATTATGTAGGTCATTTTATATTTATGAAATTATATAAAAATTGATTATAATAGATTAAAATTTTTATCATAAAAGTAACAAATAATTTATTTTTTTATCAACCATTAAGATAAAATATAAAAGAATCTTTACAAATTTGTATAAAAGAGAATAAATAAAACTATTATTTATAATCTATAAAAGAAGAGAAGAATCTTTAACTTTAAAAATCACTCTGAGTAATATAATTGCACCTATTCCTTCTGCCTACGGGTCCAACTTAGTAAATGGACTTTCTTTCGGAAGTCATAGGTCTATCTCTTATGTTTCATCTTGAATTAAATCGCCTGTTTTAGAAATATCCAGGTAAGGGAGCTGCTATTTACGTAGGAAGCTGGATTTTAAACATTTATTACTGTGCCCCTTCAGTTTTTATCATTCTTTGTTTCAACTATAGGATTCCTAATAATAAGATAATATATCAAATTATTAGATTCGCGGCAATAATTATTATTAGAACCGTCACTACCCATTTTTATAAATGGAATGTCGATAGTATTAGATCCTGTAACAATTATTCTTTTTTATTAATGTTATTAAAATTTTTTAAATTTTCTTTTTTATCAGTTTCTTCTATTATTGTGTTAGGCATAATTATTTATACTTTTTATGATTCAATTATGGCCTTAGGCTCTACAACTATATATTTGGATTCAGAAATTATATCTGATGATAGTATGGTTGCTATAAGTACTCTTGAGGATTTACAACAATTTGTAAGAGAACCAGCTAATGGTTATGATATTACTAATTCAGAACTTTTTTTTGAAATGTTGTGTAGTAATTCTGGTGTATTAGATGTTGAAGTAATAAACGGAGTACATGTAAATGTTATTACAGTTAATAATAGACTCTACACTGTTCATCCAGATCTAATTCAGATGATAATTGATTTATTTCAAGTATAAGTCAATAAAATCTTTAACCATTTTTTGGTTTAATATAAATTAATTTACCCGTTGGTTATACATTTTTTTACTCAAGCAAGTCCAAAATAAAAATTTTTAGATTATAATAATCTTACCCCCATCTTATGCACAACTAGCTAAGGCATTATAACCATTTTTAGCTTTTGCATACTATCCTATCCTAATGCTATTGCTAAAGCATGTTAAAGGAGGAGGGTACAATATTATATATAAATATATAAAAGAGGGATAAATAATATAATTATATATTTTATAAAAAATAAATAAAATAAATAAACATAAAAGAATATTAAAGAATAATACGAGTATAGTTAAATGGTATAACTTCTACCTTCCAAGTAGACATTATCGGTTCGAATCTGATTACTCGTAAATAAACACTATAGTGATTATAGTATTGAGTAATGTTATTTATTAGTATCTTATTTTTAATTATGGTTATGGCCATATCTTCTCTTAAAACTAAAATTCCACCAATTTTATTCCAGAGAATGTCTTCTATAATTTTAATTTATGCCGGAGCATTATCATTAAATGCTTTATATATTCAGTCAATTGGATCAGGTATAGGTATTTATAGTGGATTATTCCATGTAAC
>Ga0307512_10001822_pt1 | contig 28706 bp, 30 predicted proteins | sample 14_EM_MG_FD_200267 | JGI IMG/M metagenome (GOLD analysis project Ga0307512, IMG submission 200267) | Populus trichocarpa ectomycorrhiza microbial communities from riparian zone in the Pacific Northwest, United States - 14_EM | ecosystem: Host-associated > Plants > Roots > Unclassified | place... | reverse complement strand
CTCTAAAAGGCTCAAGAATACTTAGTGGTAGCTCTGTAAATGAAATAAGTTGTTACTGTCCCGGGGGATGTGGCTAGAATATCCTGTACATACATGCCTATAAAGGCTGTCATATCCTTCTTTATGGATGTTTGTGATCACGCAGCACTCATATTACCGAAGATGCAAGACCAAATATCGTTGACGCTCTGTTGACGCTCACTTTCAGGATGTAGCTGGGCGCTTGAGTATTCTTGTTTTGCACATCAAGGCGGCTAATACGTCGAGAACGAACCGTGACATACCATGGTCAATATTTTACGATTAACAGTCGCATATCTGAACGCGACCATAAATGTGAAACCCGACACGCAGAACCGGAGATTGGAACCAACGGGTCTAGCCAAACCTGGCGAAACCGGCGGGTTGACGGGTACGGGTCCGGGTTTGGCCCGCCAAGAGTCTGCGGGTCGGGTTTTTGGACGGTTCTGGACCCGAACCGACCCGTTTTTGCGGTCCAAACCCGGACCGCTGGCGGGCTACCCGGACCCGTTGCTAAAACTAGTAACCGATGACTTTAGTTTCATCATTGCGGCGACCGCACTCGTCGTCAAGTGATATATTTCTTGCAATGTTTGAAATTCGATAGACAGCCGCCGTTTTGTCGCTGAGATCTCCACGGCCAGGGATAGCTTCAATCCACTAGTTCCGCCGCTCATGGTGGCACTCCTCATCGCCAGTGTTCCAAAGCGGTCAGTCCGGTCAGATCTGAGCATTATCTGTGCCGGTCTGTGCCAAGGCCGGCCACGAAATTTTTGACCCAGGCCGGCCGCCAATCTGGCAGATTTGATCTGACCAGACTGCAGATATCTGGCGGCCGATGGTGCTACTAGATAATACAAAACATTTTGATGCAAAATCTTTAAAAAATAAAAGACACTTGTTACAAATATTGTTAACCATCAATGTCCTCCACCACTATTTCTCTAACCCAAACACAGCCACTTCTTATGCTCAAATATGCACTTGCCGCTTCTGCAAGGCCTTGAGCAGTGCATCCACCTCACGGACCTCATTAACTTGAGCCAGACCTGCACGCTCGTATGATTTCAAACACTCCAGCTCTATGCAGGCAAATGCAGATATATGCAGTTATATGCAGTAATTGTGTGTTTCGCTGCAGGTATTTGTTTAACCTTGTCAAATCTGAAGATATATGTAGGCTTCTGCAGGTCTATGCAGGTCAACGCAGACATATGCAGATATATGCAGTAGTAGTGTGCTTCACAGCAACTATTTATTTAACCTTGCTAAATCTAAAGATTTATTTAGGCTTCTGCAGATTTATGCAGGCTTCTGCAGGCCACATAATAACCCACCCACATCTATAGATATCTGCAGGTCGGCCCAGGTTTGATGGGAGATGGCCTGGGCTGGCCCATGTCGGTGGCGGCCGTAATTTAGGTGGCCTGTATCTGACCGGTCTACGGATCTGCAGTCCGGCCGGCGGCCGGCCTGACCGCTTCGGAACACTGCTCATCGCGAGAGGATGTTATTACCTTCACACCGTCTTTAGCGTGGATAATAGTCCATGTTTGTCGGTTCCGGATAACGTAGGCTCCTGGGGGCAGTGTCGCTGCCATGCTTGCGGAGAGGAGTGTGGAGATTGAGAGTTGTGTGAACCCCGCACTTATGTGCAAGCGGCACACGGCCGTGCCAAAAATACCAACAGGACAAGAAACGTGTGTTACACTGATATTATGCATTGAGGACAGTTAGAAAATGTTCTATCATGTACCCCATAGCTTGCGGGTATGGAAGACCAAACTGGGAAAATCTGATTTGGTCGCTTTGCTGGAACTTCCTTGTTAGGATGGCGACATCTGGCGTTTGGCCTCTGGCGCTCGGCCTATGTCAATACATCACGGTATGTATCTGTCTGGTCTTGGCATAAACAGGAAAAGATCAACGATGAACCCCTTTGTTTATTCCTACCCCAGGTTTACGGGTAAGAAAAGAAAGAGTCGGATGAATCAACGCTCTGTAGTTTATAGTACTCAGCACCCAACATTCGCTAGCTGTAATCTCCTCGTAAGATATATACCATACGAGACAACGACAGGTGTTCGAGTGTATTTGCTAGCCTCCTTTAGTAGCTCTTGCCGCTGGATACGCAGCGTCTCTAGTTGAGTATAATACATATCGAGAGCTATTCAGTCATGGCATACCTTAGCTCACCTGATGCAAAAGAGTACCTGTACAGCCGGTATAAACTAAGAACTACTCAAGTATCTACTAGAACTAAGTATCTAGAGGTTATACTTAAGTAGTTTCTAGCAGTCGGCGAGTTATACATGACGATAGCTGTGTATGGTTAAGACCCAGAGTCATGAGAGGCTGAACCAACGGTGAGGGGATAATATACTGCGCACTACTTATTCCAGCTGTCGCTGTCCGTGTGGGTCTATCATAATATCTTAGGAGTACGATCTCGCTTGTGAGGGGATGTTTCACTTTCACAAGCAGATAGTTACAAAGCAGCCACAAATGCTCCTACAAGCTAGAGGAACAAAATCATGGACGCTGAACAATTGTGAAGTTTAGCGTGTGTCACTTAGTTATAACGGGAAAGAATAAAGAAAGTATTGAGATATATTATTATCGGATCAACATTTTGTGCTAAGGAAATATTTGACCTCACGTGAAGTGATTTCTCTATACTTCTAGCCCCAGCCACCGATTTAAGGTACTCACACTTGCTCTACATGCCTTCTTGTGTCCGCCAGTTTTCCAATCCTTCGTCTGACATTCAACACCACAATAACACCACTCAAGACATCCTTTGCATATCTTCCAATCGCCAATCGCCGCTTCAACTTTCCCACATCCCACTGCATCACAGGCTTTCTTCCGAACCTCCTCTTCATTCGACCTAAGCCATTCTATCACATCGGTTGCCTGCCAGATAGGTTTGAATCTATGGAGATATATAAACCCTTGCTGCACCTTGAAGCCCATGCGATTCATTTGGTCCCTTGAAGTTGTGAATTCTTTCTCGGCGAGCATTTGGAAAAGATAGGGATTATCATGGTAACTGCGACGGAGACATGACAGTGAAAACTGGCAGGGACCGTAGATATTGAAGGATGCTAGGGTGAAGGTATACAGTAGGTCGAAGTGCGGGTGTGGTTGTAGGTTAATAGGTGATGGGGAGTTAGGCTTGTGGTCGGACTTTTTATAGCGACTCAATCCTAATCATTATTAACATCAGCTCTTGACTGGAAGCAGAGCCTTAAGCAACACCTTCTAATGCAATGAGGGGGTTATAATTTGTGTGCGAGGAACACGCAATGCTGGAGCGATCCAAGGAGCTCAGACAAAAGTTCAGCGCCTCGAGTGGCCGCTTTCGATAGATAAATACCGCGGCGATACGATTTCGAGTATCTAAATGATACCCATATTGATTAGCATATAGTGAGATGGGAGAACCGGAGACCTGGGTAACCACCATTGGTAGGTGTTGGGAATCTCGGCAGGTAACCCATAGAATGAAGGATATTAGATTTTGCTTCATCCAAGTATCTATCGCACGCTATGCAGTTATCGGGGGTGGACCCACTCCCAGCCCATCCGGTAGACCTTTGAAGTCAGCGTTTTTAATCATAGGGAATTGTCCTATACATACCTCATCTCATACGTCCCACAGATCCTGCATGTGTAGTCCAATGGCATGGTGGTCAATTTTGAGCGTTGCTTCGAGAAATGATTTTAAAGGTGCGGTGGTAGGAAAGTCTATCTTTATTGCATTTTGAAGAGAAGGGGTTGCTCAACCTTTAGCCGCATAGCTGCATGTTGGAACTGTTGTCCAATGGATCTTTGATTTGTATTCATGGATTTAAGTTTTGGCAATGTGGTCATCATTCATTCGCTAGGTCGCTCAGCTTTTACAATGCATGGGTTCGCATAATTCCTTGTTTGAGCTTGTTGCGGTCAATTTTCCTGCAAGGATATCTGTAACATGAGAATGATTGACCAACTCCGACACTGTAAATGTTTGTTTATCCGGACGACGAAACAGAAATCGCGCATATAATGAGTGAACTTTGTACCGATAGAAAATAGTCCGCTCTCTACGACATTCCTGAATCGGGTTCAAACAATCCAGGTATTCAACAGTGCAGAAATTATTATAATGTACCCCTTACTTTTTCTCCCAACAATGTTTGCCAAGAAATATGCAGCTCAGACCTAACATCCCTGAGCTGTAGGTACCCGAAGGTGCACGGAGTTCCTCGTCAAAAGTGTGGTACGACTCAAACAATTCCTGACCTAGTTTGGAGTGTGGAACAGTTGTATGACGCTCTACGTTAATGACGTCCTATACCGACACATTTCGTCTGCTACTATTAACGAATACCGAACACTCCCGGTATTAGAGTATACCTCGAGTTGTTGAGATCAATTGAGTACGAATAGAGATATTGATTTGAGTATCGTGCAAAAGTGATTGTCTAAAGAACAAAGAGAGAGTAACACAGGCATATATATATGGGACAGAAGATGACATACTCGGCTTCGCCGAGTATGACATCCAGTGACCGATGCCGGGCATCACTCCTGGGGCTAGACCTCCTCCTCGGCATGGGGGCTGGTGGCGGCCCATGGGGTCGCCAGCCATCGGGCCAAATCCCATGCCAACACGGGTCTGTGTTCGCACAACTAATGTAGCCGGTTTACCCACTTGAAGTAATAAACATCGGTGCAACCATTATCATTCCTAAAACCCTCATCACTCATATCCATATGCCATGGCAATACACATGTGAAGGGAATGGGTGGAGGAGCTGTCGCGGAAGGTGTGGATATGGTGGACGGCCCATTTGGTGGAGGTGGGCGTTGGAAGGAAGAGGTGGTGGATCGGAGAGAATGTCGTTATGGCAACCGGCGTCGGGAGATAAACCCTGCCGAAATATTGCCAAAAGGTACTCGTCAAATTTTCAACTATGCGACACTTATCTACAACCCTAGCTCTATGCGCCCACGCGAACTGGAAACCTGTAGCGTTAGGGGTTTTGGTGTCTCCAAGTCTGGAAAATTTGACGAGTAAGGCAGTCTTTCCGCCAAAATACCCTGTTCCATGACCTCATACCACGCGTCAATGGGCAAGGTCTGAATCTCAAAATTTAGAAAACAGAATGATTGTACGGGGTATAGCATCTCATTCAGCCAAATTACCCAGCGGCACGACCCTTTACCCCATACTCGTGAACAAAAGTCTGGATATTCGCATTTGTCTAGTTACCAGTTAAACAAAAATCTATATGGGGATGTTGGGCAGGATCGAGTTTTTTTTAAGACGGAGTTGAGAGGCAGGGTCCGAACCTTAAATTCAACGACCTTGTACCCAACCCACGACCGACGACCTCGTACCACGATCCTGTACTCTGTCCTATGATCCCGTGTGCCGACCCTCTACTCCCGTCTCACAACCCCCCGTCTTAAATATTCACGACCCCGTCCAACGACCTCGTACCCCAAGACCCTAAGGATAGAGTCATGTTTTAATAGAGGTAGCTAGACAAACATTAAAATTCATGAGGTATTTTGGCCCAAAAAGGCCCGATTTTTGACTGAAAAACGGTCCCTGTACTGGCTGAGCCGGATGGCAATGTTCGGAAATCATTGACATCACCCTCTTTAGTACATTAGGGGCTTGACCGATAGAATAATGTCCAATTTAGTTTTTCTCTTTTGCGATAAAGGCTGAAGCGATACGACACAATTTATAATACAAATCATGCTTAAGCACAAGACATTTTCATACCTATTCACACAATCGTCGCTGTGCTATGCCGGGTATCATTGATACGGCCTGGATTCGTACGGGGTTGCTGAAGTGTAGTTAGAGAAACGTTTTACAGCCGAGTGGTCTGCAAACTTTGCTTTGCAGCGTACATGCCAAGCCGGACAAACCATCTCATTGGCATTGTGGATATAGCCTTTGCGCAAAGGATGTGCAATTACTTTTTTCGGCAGAGCCTGCCGGAGATTTCATTCTTCACCAGTATTTGCCCAATATCTAATCTATTACTATACAATCGCAGCCATCGTCAACCCACACTCATCCTTAGCTACCGTGCCTTCTGAACATAGCCTCTACATTTCGGGGCAGGCTGCCAGCATATCTACCTACTAGTAACGCAGCCCGAAACCTACAGGAAAGGATAACAGAAACACAGTACCTATCCATTTTAACAGTGCAAGGCAAGAAACGAAATGCTGAATGCAAGCTCAAACAGAAGTAGAGAGTAAAAGAAGACCACCGCCCGCTCATAGGAGCTTACCCTGCGCTGCCGCCAGTGCTTGCAGCCTTTGGCAAGTCGCCTTGAACGGAATCTGTCACGAAGCCCCCGGAATCCTCGTCCTTTCCCTAGGCTAGATGCAGACCCGGATGCCGCCAGTAATAAGTCAAGCTGTGCAAGACGTGTGCGCCTACGCTTATTGATTCCTGAGCTGTCACTCTTCCTAGCAGGATATTCCGACCCAGGACCGAGACACAGATACCACGTAGAAGGGGATGGGGACACGGTGAGCTCATAGTATCGGTCGGTACACACACCAACTGCAGTGGCGGGGTTGCTTGGTGACCAATATGTACATCGAACTCGGGAGTGCTGCGAGGCCGTGATGGAAGATGTGGAGGGGGCGCCGGCCCTGTGCTCTGTGAGACCGGTCGAGGAACGATCTGACCTGGTGGGGCTAGCGCAGAAGTAAGAAGTAACTGGCAATCGCTGATAGGCGACAGTACGGATACAGATTTGCCGGGAGTGCTACTCGAATTTTCGGTATGCGATGCAGGCTGTTGGCCCGACATGCCTTTGTCCTGCTTTCGGCGACCTTGGGAAAACCTGGCGGCCGTATAACCTGGGTTTAGATCTCTGTGCCTGGAAGGATGTCAGCCTCGATGGGACTCAGCTTACATGGTACATATCCTGTGGACATTCCATGCCGGAACCACTTTCTGCAAATGTTATCCACAGGTCCTGTCGTTGTCGCGCTCATCTTTGTCGTCTTTCGAAGTTGCGAGTATTCTAGAGGAAAAGATAAGGTGATAGTTGAATAGGCAACCGCTTAGCACACTAAAACTACCGACCCCAGTCATCTAGCGTAACCACGTTCCTCCTAGCCTCGGACTGTAGAGTTTGTGCTCTGCTACGGAAGGGTGGATGGACGAAAGGGCACTTTTTGATTTTGCGTGACAACGTGTGGGGTCGGACCCGCTGGCGGTCGTGACAAGACAGCAGAAAATGTAACTAAAAAAATCTAAAGTGCCCACCTGTAATTGAGAATTACTTAAGTATCTACGTGTCGTGTCAATTTTCTCTTTGCGTTGTGGTGGTGCAATATTATTGTCAATATGTTAAATTTAGATGTTGGTGTAGATTTTAGAACGAAGCTACATGGGCTGTATGTCGTAAGCTGGATGTCGTGGGCAAGATGTCGTGGGCTAGGTGTCATGGGCTTGATATCGTGGGCTAGATGTCGTGGGCTAGATGTCATGGGCCACATTAATATACAAGAGGGTGTTAACGTACACGTGGAGATAGAACCTGAGGTATATACTAGTATGCATCTTTTTTGCAGGCTACGTGTTGAACTGTGGAGGTACGTGTCACAGGGAGAATCATGATGAACAAAGTGGTTACGTGAAGTGAATGCTGGACTCAATAGTAGCTCTCAGACTTGGAGGATACTGAACATGCAACGGATATATTAATCAATGAATTGATGCTAATATTGAATATTTCAAACCCAAAACCAATCGAACGCAATATCCTTTCAACTTCCGAGTGAACAGTCTACTCTTCAAAATGACACCTTACGCCTGCAATGCCTATGAATGTGATTGCGATGGGTTTTTGCGGGGACGCATCCCTTCTCAGTGTGCAATTTGTCTTCACCCACAGGCAGCACACACATCTGCCAATGCACCCCGCAAAGCTCAGCCCAATCGACAAAGCAACTTGAAGACTGAGAATGATATTGAATCAGTGGATTTGACAGCCGACACTGAACCCAGTGCAGCATCCGAATCATCCTCCGACACAGAGTCTGAAAACCCTGAGAAGCATCAGCCTGCCATGACTACACCTGCTGCCACATCAACACCGTCTCATCTTGCTGAGGTTCATGACCATCGACGGAAAACTGCATATAAGGAACAAGCCAAAAAAAACAAAAACAAAAACATTGGACGTGTACCCCCCAGCAAAAAGTCAGTCCTCGGAAAGGAAAAGACACACGTTCAGTCTTTGATTGCGTCTCTTGTACTTTTCACAAAGCGGCCCAACGAGGAACACAAAAAGGAGGCATTGATATACAAATGGCACATTCCGGACTTGGCTGAGAAAGTGGAAAGCTACGAGGATTACTTGCGAGGAATTATTCTAGATGAACACCACTGTTGGAGAGATTGTGCATTTCAAGAAGAATGGGGTTGGGGTGTAAATGATCAGTGCAAAATCAGTATGGGTGAGCTTACAGGGACCAGCGAAAAATTGCCACCAACAAAGTTGATTACAGGAAATGGAACAGTATTGTCTCTTATCAAGCAGATTGAGGATATGCAAGATGGTTCTGGAATCTCTGCAGAGAAATAAAAACCCGCTAAAACACCTGTCCGGCGTTTTGCCATTGTTGTACCCCTTATGTCAACTGCAAAACAGGACTACACACCTTCACCTCCGTCCTCACCACCACTACAACCTCGACGACAACCGAGTAAAACACAACCTGTTGGGAAAACATGGGAGGAGAAACAAAAGCTCAAAGAACAAGAACGTAAATCGGAGATCATAATGGATATGACAAGAGTGAAAAAGGAATCAGTCAAGGTACATCATCCGTCATTACGCGTAAAAGTGAAAATAAAAGACACTGAAAATGTCAAACCAGAACGAAACATTTGATGCAGATATAATTGCATTCCTACCGCAATCGTCGCCTCCAAGAACGGCTCACAGTTCATCAATTGCCGTTACGACTTTGTTGAACCCTCTTCTGCGAACCCCACCACCACCACAACAAAGAAAACCATTAAACATGAAATGGAGTGCTGAGTTGATGTCTCCCAAAGATACAACGAACAAAAAGGAAGAACCCAAACCAAAACTGAACCGGAATCTTCAAAACAGAATGGTCAGCAATGAAGTTCTTTTTGGCCCTTTGGTGGATGGTACAAGTGAGACGTTTGAGACACAAACAGAGGATGCTCAATAGAATGACACCATACTGTATGTTAACCATCATTCCTCCTTCTCAAATCATTCAAATACTCATCCCGGTAACCCCAATCAATATTCAAAACAATGCTATCCTCGCAGTCGCTTGGCTGCTGTTCTGATTCTTCTTCATCACATATGTCTTCCTCATTGATGAGTATATGAATTTGATTGTCGGTATCAGTTAGGTTCATTTCATTATCTTCTTCAATATGTTGTTCTATTTCTTCTCTGTTGTCTGCAATCCAGGAAAGTACTCCAGTTGGCTTTGGGATTATCAAGAACTGTCCGTCAGTCTTTACCAACTTCCAGACCTCACGGCGTAAATAAAGATAGGCCTTATAGTGATTTTCGTTGAACTTGAAAGATGTTTGAAATCCGCCATTCTCCAAGATGTTACAAAACATTGTTACCGTTTCCTCTGGAAGATAGTCATTGAGATCGTAAGCAGCAACATCATTTTTGAGTTCCTCCATCAGTGGTTGCCATGGCTTGCTCCCATAGTTTCGTGTTCCTTCAGGAGGATAGTGATACAACTTGTTAGGATGACCAGTGGGTAGATAATGCTTGCGATTTCGTTGCTTTCAGATGTGATGACGATTGTGCTCCTCAACAAAACCATGAATATGTTCTCATATCATACTCATATAGAGAAACTGCAAACAAGCCTTGTCAATCTTGCCTCCATCAAAGAAGCCATCCTTTTCCAACTCTTCAAAGAATTCGCGCCATGTTTCAGTTTGTGAACCAGCCAGATGATTCCACCATGCTTCGATGCGTTGATTTCGTGTTGATGTTCCAGAGGAGTAAATTTTTTGAAATGGTGGCTCTGGCTTCTCTGCTCGACATAGCTTAAGTTGAGAATTGGATATAAGAATAACTTCCCAACCCATGTCTGAGCGTATAGTTTTTGGAAACACCCCCGTCTTCTCAACTGCTTCGAGAAACTGTTTATTGACAGATACTGCGGTACGATTGGAATGACCACAGTAACACCAGATAATATACCAGGAGTATGCATCAATGCAGCCATAGATCTCAAAACCAAAGCGTGAAAGTTTATCATGCCCATCGATAGACCAGACAAGGTTTGGACCTTTGACTTCATAGCGACCACATTTGCGTAACCGAGTAAGACGGCGGAACTCGACTTGTTCAGCATCAGTTTCCCGTACATGTACTTGAAGATCACGTCTATCTACAGTAGTATCAAGAAGAACTGTTACTTCCGATAATGCTTCGAGTAGAATGCTTACTCTGACACAAACAACCCTGATTTTCGTACAATACCCATCAACTATGACCGACCCCATCTGAGACTCTGTCCTGAACCACGATGCTGACTCAATATTGTTTTCAACTGAGCAGCAATTTCGTCCTTACTTGTGGTTGGTGGTCGGCGATGGAGAAGATGAATAGATGGATGCAAGCGAATATATTTCAATTGCGTTGATGTTATATGGTAACCATGCCTTTGTAAAGCATGTAGCATATCGGCTGTTGTAAAGTTGTCTATCCAGAATTTGTGAATCAAACCTACAAGCATCTGTAGGTGGACGACGCTGGTCAGGTTAAGGTGCGGCTCTGTCACATTAGGTGCGGCTCTGTGCCATTAGTGCAGCTCTGCGGGAGACTCACATATTAGTTGGTTCTAGCCAGATGTCAGCTCAATCATCAATATCATTCACTTCTATACGTACGGAGAGGCTATTTGCCCACAGCATCTCATCTTTCCAGAGTGATATGGTACTGCGTTTGTTGGGAAACTGCAATTCTTTGAATTTTTTTCTTGTATGATCGTTCACTTATCAGGAGGAAGTGGATATACGTCAGTTATTGCAGAATATTCAAGGAGGAACTATGAGAATATAGCTACCCTGCTGTGAAGTTGTAGTGGCGTTGCATCAACGCCATCTCGTCTTGCAAGGTTTTATTCTCAACAACATAGTGATGGTCGAGTGTATTCTTATCATCGTCCCAGCTGTACATGATTGTAGAATGAAAGAGATGGATGGCTAGAAAGTAAAGTACCAGTGATTCACAACGTATTTGTAGATGTTGTAATATTGTTGGTGTGGTGTTGGTGTGGTGTTGCGCCCCGGCGGTGATGAAGTTGAGTGGGGATTCCGGCATTTGCCGCCGGGACATATCCCACTCATGTAATACAAGCATTTGTACCATTAAAACCATCGGTAGCTCAACCTGTATGTGACACCTAGATCTCATGTCCCAAATGATGCCCGGTGAATTCGGCAAAGGGGACGCGATGTTGGTGATAGAAGAGTGTATTGACGATGATGAGCTGAGATTGTGCGATCTCAGCCCGACTATCCCCACCAAGCTGATCTAACCAGGTCCCCGCCTATTATAATGTATCTGAACACAATAGAGAATTACCATAGCATGTGCTGTTAGATATCGCAGCATAAAGCAATAGGGACCATGTTTGTGTTGCTCAATTTGACATTATTGGACAATGTTTGCATGGAATCGCTCTGAAAACAAGTTTATCTTCAATCCCCACTGATTTAACATACCGGTAGTGGAGTTCAACAACAACAACATGCATAATGTAGATACTCCTTGAACAAATGCAGACGTACTCAAAAAAGCAACAGCAGTGATTCTGACACTACTTACAACACAATCAAGCCATATCTGTTTGTTCAAACTGAGAAAAACACAGTACCAGAGTCATGATATATCACTCAGGTTACTAATATGCATGATTTGATTTCAATATTTCCAATCCAACGGTGTCCAACTTTCAGATTTCAATTATACTAGTATACCTTTTATGCACACCATCGCAATGTACATGGCTACATACCTAATCCTTTGTAGTAAGTTCTAAATGAATGCACGTCTGTGCATAGTACATTCCAATACCCACCCCGTATCAATACTGCTGCGTGTACTGCCAAGCATCTACCTCTATGTTTTATAAATATCTGCTGTACATTGAAAGAAACAGAAAATCATAAACTATATTCATGATTTCTAGCTATTTTATTACTTACATACGCTGTTCCAGAATCTCTTTATCTCCTACTACTTTACCGTTTCCAGACATAAAGAAATTCCTAACACGAGCAGTCAACCTCTTGTTAATCTGCGTACTGCTTCCAAATCTTGTAAATCCTTTCTTAATTGTACCTGCCACAGTGGCATGCACGTGAGCAGGCCCCTGCCAAATTTGTTCCACAACACCGTCAATCTTTTCGTAATCAAACATGATTCCATAATCAGCAATGTAAAAGCACCCACCACTCATTTCAAAGCCATCTTGAACAGAAGAAATTTCTCCGGTTGATGCAGCAACGTTACCACCAATGCCATGTGTAAAGGTAGAAACATCATTATCAACGTGGCCAGTATTTTCAAAACCATCTATATTCATAACGTTAGATATTGTAAAGAAAAAATAGAAAATTCAAACTCACTGTACATGTAGGCAAGATTAGAACAGAAGATATAAGGATGATTATTCTTTTCATCTTGAAAATCCACCCCCAATGCTGGGACACTGTAGTCATATCATTCCATTTGTTGATTTTCAAACAGGCCTGGTGCCATAACCCTAAAGCTTTCTGCAAACATGCAGTGGATCTCCTTTCCACCCTCTGTGTGGTTGTACCAGATAGAACGATCCACGCTGCTGTGGGCAACATAGGTTCCAAAAGCCTGATTCTGCTTCATGGAGGCACGCCATCCAATGGCACGCATACCTCCTCCTATCATAGCATGGTTGTTGGCAACAGACGGGTGGAAGCCTTTATCTCGTGTGAAGTAGGAAAAAATATGTTGAAACTTGGCTCTGGAGCCGGGTTTTAGGTCCTTGACTTCGGTAATTCTCATGGTGTTAACAAGCTCATGGGTGTCCTCGTCCAGAATGTAAATTGCACCGCTGCCATGTCCTCCAAGACATTGAAAATGGGAGAAAATCGGGTCGTTGAGAGCATAGGCCTTTTCTTTCATTATCGCCGCAAGATCAGGGCGATTGCGTCGGTGGATGACTCTGACATCGCGAGTTTTGAGAAGTTCCAAAGCCTGAGTGTAACCGAAACCAGCTGCGACAAGGCCTTCCAAGTGTCCAGCCTCCTTTACTGCTTCCCGAGTGTCTTTTCACCTTTTTTTCCCTTCAGCCTTTTTACTTTCAAATCTTTCCTGCTTCTCCTCCTTCATTCGCTGCCGTTCTTTCTTTGAAAGCCGCTTTTTGCCAGTAGTAGTCCTTGATTGTGCAACCTGGGTCCCTTCATCAACCATTGGTGACATGATATCATCGCTCCCAGTGACATCAGAGTAGGCAAGTGAGATGGTCTGGTCTGCATCCCCTTCACGGGTTGAGCAACTTGCTCACATCTCTCCTTCTATCTGAGCCCCTGAGCCTTTGACAATGTTGTCACGTGCCAGTGGAGTAGCATCGAAGGGAGTAGCATTGGACATTGTGTTTTGATTAGGTATATAGAACGGTGGAATGGTAAAACAGTGGAATGGTCAGTGGGTCGGTCAGTCGGTCGGTCGGTTGTTTTGTTTTGTTTTGTTTATTTGGTTTTGTTTTGATTATTCGGTTCTGTTTTGTTTGTTCAGTTTTGATTAGTTTGTTCGGTTTTGTTTCTGTTTTGTTTCGACTGGTCGGGCAGAGGCTTGTACGGTACTTGTGGTGTGAGTGTGAGAGTAAGAAAGAAAGGAGAATCTCGCTTGGGATACAGCTAAAATCTGGCCAAAAATCGATGCGGCTCTGCTCACATTTTGAGTTCGGAAATGCCCCCAGCTGCAATCCGGAGCCGAAAATCTCGCGAAAACCGCCGCTGCGCAACAGCCCCGTGGCACAGACGACTTTTTACAGATGGCTGTCACCCAGTGGCGCAGTTACTTAGATCCCGGTACCCAGGCGTGGTCTTGCCACTCTCAAAAGAGCCCTTTCATCCATCCACCCTTCCGTACTCTGCACACTGCAGCCATTCTAACTCAGGAGGTCGGAACATTGAATCAATAGGTAATCAGAATTTGGGGTTTGGTATGCGTTGGTTTTCTGTCCTAATGTCTGTATAGAGTCACATCATACGACAAAAAATTCTGCCCCCAAAGCGATGTAGAGTACACTGTGCCGCACCCTCTACTGATTGTGGGGATTCACTGCCCGTGCTTCGAGCACATACCGCTGCAGTTAGCCGGTCCAGTAAACGTCATGCATGTTTTGCTTTTTGGCAGTGCTTGTGTCACTCACCTTGCGACGGGTAGCTAAGGAGGCCCAGATAAGCTAGTATTTGTGCACGAGCCCCCCGCTGGTTGGTAACCCATTCCCAAAGCAACTTCGGTTCCCGCAGACAAGGCAGACAATGCTTACGAGGTTGTGTCGTTCGCCAGGCCTGCTCTTTTCGCTACACTTACAGGCCAATGACCTCCATTGGTTCCGGGAGTGAAGCAGTAGCTGAGCTGAGCTGCACAGGTACAGCTATCTGGACGATGACAGATGGAAGAGACACGAAAAAGAGAAAAGTTAAAACGCACTTGACGAGGTATAGATAAGAGAAGGCTCCATCCAGACTATACACACTAGTTTCAGTTCAGCTTCGGCTTTGCGATGATCTGATATGCCATACGGCTTTTAGCGATGCAACCGTATCCACGGTCCAAATAAACTCTACGCTGAACGCAAGGGCAGGCACCAGTTTCAAACATTGTAAACCAGATCTACCAACTCGGGTTCATTGAATTCGTATTCTTCTTCTTGGAGCATAGTATCCGTCAAAGATCGACATGTGTTAATATCATTGACTATATCCGGTGTGAGGCATAGCTCATGAATTGCACTAGCTACCTTACGACAGCTATGAAGGTATGAAGGTATGATTGCAAATGGGTACCAATTTGAAGTAAACTAAGCGTGTTATCAGCGGTGACGCCTTCATCACTCTGCTGGACAAAGTTTAAAAACCACAGCTTATGGAGTTGGCAGCAGAGAAAAACTAGCCTAACATACGTCTATAAGAAATACATTCGCCGGCGAACCTAGTCGTCGCAGGCTACTAATCACCTCAAAACGACAAATCCAGGGCGGCAGTCCTAGGATATACATAGAACAGATATAGGCAATAGATATATGATATATAACCTGAAAATACCAAAAGCTTTATAATGACTTTCAGTGTACCACAATTAGTGGTGTATCATGCTGTACCGAGTTTGTTTGTTTGTAATCATATTGCATTCGGCCGCTGGCGGCCATGGCATATCCCGTACACATTTCCTCCCTGCTTCTTCCGTAAAGTAAAGAAACAAAAGCAAAGTCGCGAGTCCTCTTCTCCCTAAAACAAAAGAAACTGCCAAAAAACAACATCAACTTTTACACCCCCCCATCACTCGACTCCTCGTGATCTGAGTTCTCCGCCTCCTCCACCACTCCGCTAATTCTGCCGACATCTGTACAAGATAGAAAATCCATCAACGCCAGCGAAAATTTTTCTTCTGCAAAAATGAGAGACATTGGCAATGAAATCTTTGGCTTCTTTAAAACCTTTTCAACGCCCTCATAACCATCCTCCCCCTCTTGCCAATCAACCCAAAGCCTTTTTTGTTCTCGTTTCCATCTTGTACACCACTTAAAAAGGTGGTCTCTTGTCTGATATTCATGCCCACACCACCAGCATGTCATATCTCTTCTTTTTCCGATCCGCTATAGGTATTTCGCAATCAGTGCATGTCCTGATTTAAGCTGATAAAACCTCGCCGCAATCGTCTTTTTGGCTCCCATCACCGCACTATTGCATCCCCTCTTCACCAAATCATACCGGTAACTGTGCTTTGACTTCTTCCCCATTTCTTTTATTTCTTTCTTACTTTCTTCCCATTTCACCTCAGTCAACCTTCGGCTAACATGGGAGAAAGAAACATAATCTAAAAATGGTAGCGGATTTTGCATTTCGGTATAACTTCCGCAATACTTATAAGCCGCCTTTGTCGCTTGCTGATCCGCTTCTTCATTGCCTTCTATCCCCTTATGCGCGGGTACCCACCGGTACTCCACCTGGATATTTTTTCTGGCTAATGCATCAGTCCAATTCATCGTTCGTAGCGCTAGCACCTGTCCTGGTCCTGGCTCGTCCGATTGTATTCGTCTTAAAGTTGCCTGCGAATCCGTAAAAACCGTGACTCTGGTAACTTCCTTTTCTTCTGCCATCTCATCCGCGATCTTCATCGCTTCCGACATCGCGTACATTTCTGCATCAAATGCCTCTTTCTGTCGGCCTAGGTGTATCCTCCTCTTATTCCACCTTCCGTCTTCTTCCCATACCACTGCACACCCAACCCACTCATCTTCTTTTCTCGATCCATCAGTCCAAAAAACAAGTCCATCTCTTTCTAACTTCGCCTCTCTCAACGCTTGTTTCTCATCCTGAATTATCACTTTGCCTTTAAGGTATCTTTTTTCCGTCGGTAATGTCGTCCTTTCATAACTCCTCCTTTCGAAAGGTTCATCCTCCGGGATCAACTCATCAATCCCCTCCACCCTCTGTAAAACATTCCTCCGTACTGCTAACATTCTCCCTCCGCCTTGAGCATCGGGCATCATCATCTGTCTCAACTTATACCGCCTAACTCGGTTATTAAGAAGAGCCTTTGCCGGTCGTAAACCCGCATCATTCATCAACGCTCCCTGAGGTGTCGTTCGAAAGCATCCTGTCACCCTTCTACCTTGCTCATTCAACAACTTTTGTACCTCTTGAGCTCGATTTTCTTGTCCATGCCACCACAATTCAGACCCATACAACGCCACTGCCTGAACCGCCGCAACTTGAATTCGTTTGCATCCTTCAGAGCTCAATCCTTTCTTCGTCATCAAGGATCTCACCCTATTTTGCGCTTTCCTTGCTTTCGCTAAGGTCCTTTTCGTATGATCATTCAGGGTAAGCATATCATCCAGCCGTACCCCCAACCATCTTGTCGCTTCTTTGTTGTACGAAACCTCATGATTTCCCACCCTTACTCGGGCGTTCATCTTCGGTTCCTTATTCTTTCTTCGTTGTGTGAACAACATCGCCTCTGTTTTTTCGATGTCGAACTGACAGGCATTCTTCTTTGCCCAAACTGTTGTTTCCGCGGCGCATCTCTCCAGTCGTTGTGTGCATTCCCCCACATCCTCACCTTCCACCACCCATGCCACATCATCAACAAAAGATATACCCTCGCTTCCACACGCTTTTTCCTTTTCTTCAACTTGGCCGAACAACCCCGAAAGGTATATAACGAAAAGTACTGGCGATACTGGCGACCCCTGCGGAACTCCCGTTTCCACATCCACACTATCACCTTCCTTTCCGTCCATCGACATTATCACTTTTCTTTCTTCCATAAAACTCTCCACCCACCTCACCAGATCGGCTTCAAATCCCATATCCTCCATTCTTTTTATCAAGTTCCCCTTTGCCACATGTGGAAAGGCTCCCTTAACATTCATCAACAACACTGCCGCAGTATTCCCCCTCCCATGCTGTACCGAGTGCGATGGTTCGGACGTAGCGCATTACAGGGCACCTGTATGTAGGTAAAACCAAGGATTCAATCACAGCCACAAGGAGGCCCATCTGAAGATTCCTGCGTCCGAAAAATCTTAGTCACCTCACAACTCTGGCGATAGAATGATCAAATAGATATGGGAAACGCCTAGACGCAGAGTTTAGCTCTCGTATATAAGTAAACAGCTGCCAAGTCTAACATGAAGGTAGTAAAGTCCTACTTGAAGTCCCGCAAGCGGTTGATAGGATTCTGAAGTGGTTAATAAGTTTCCAGTCGCCGGTAGGAATTGCCTCCAAATTCAGCATCAGACACTCAAAAGTTAGACAAGAAGGTGTCAAATTTGGGAGCTCGTCCGAAGCATCGCGCTCGGTACAGTATATCGAACGAGAATTCACGATAGTGGTCATCCTTGGCATCTAAAGTGCCTCGGCAGTCACCGGCCTACCGCCCTCAATGCCCTCATCGTTATCATCCTCGTTCCAATCCTCCGGCTACTCGAAGTCGTCCCCATCCAAGTTTTCAGCCTGCTCCCTCTCTAGTGGTGGAAGCCTCCCCAAATTTTCCGCGTCCTCCTCCCTCGCCCTTGGATAAGCTTTCCACATTGCGAACTCGGCATTCAAACAGAGTGTACTCTTCGGAAGACTCTTTTTACGCTCCATGAGCATTGCCTCCCACACTCACTTGTGATTGAGAACGTTCCAGTTATCTCTGAAGAATTTGTTCCAGGCAGCTTTTCGGAGCTCGGTGCGATTAAGCTCAACCTGCAGGGACTAATCGCCCAACAGGTCTTCTCCTCACGACAGAGCGGCGTCCATTCCCCCCACGCTGCTTCAAGGCGAGTTTGCCACCTACCTGAGGCCACATCGTCACGGTCAAGTCTGTCATTCAATGAGTCCTCCCATTGTCGTTCCGGGTGCCGCATTAGCGTTAATTGACTCTTTTCGGCCTCTCCCGGAACACCGCATCGATAGCCTGCGGTATTGGTCTCTGGAAGTAGAAAGCAGTAGACAAGCGTTGCGATGTTGATATTGTCGTCATAGCTGTTGGTCGCTTGCTGAGAACCCGGTCGCCAAATCGCAGCCTCTTGAGCGTCCCTGCTATACACCGCAGCACAGTCAATACCTTATCCCAATAAATCCTTAATGCACTCACCAACTTTTCATCTCGAAATCGATTGATCTCATAGCCAACTGCGCGGCCTGATACGAAATGAGACTGTTCGCGCCCCTCTGCCTCAACCTGCCGATGTGCTTCCTGTAATTCCTCTGGTTCCGAGCCGTCATTGCTTCTTTCTGGAACCAGTTAGAGATAGTGTCGAGTAAGAGGTGGGTTAAGAGGTGGGTGATTTATACTTTTGACAGAATTAGGTTCCCGCGCCAGCGGATCGCGGTCTGCCGGATTTGTGCTATCTGTTGAACCATCTCTAGCGGATAGTATTCATCGGGCTGCCTGGGTGGGATTGACGCGACCAGGAGTCGTAATGACACCCGAGCTTGGAAAAGTTGAACACTACCCCGCAGCCGATGCATGGGAAAGTGGCTGTAACGGCATTCTGCTGATTGCAAGAGCGAGTGTCGACAGTTGAAAGGCTGTGTGGTCAGAGGTTGGATGATGGTAGTAGATAGATGGTGAATGGTGGTTGATGAGCTGCGGTGGAAATGAGGACTGTATTACCAGCCAATCTGTATACCAACGTGCGTGATGCTTATATTTACAAGAGTACTATACAAGGGTCAGGGATGACACTGAAGTGAAGTCAATGCGCACTAGTAATTGCTGTGTCTGTTGGTATCCAGGCCGAGTTTTATCCAACATTGTAGGTAGCGTTCCCATTTCTTACCAGCTCTGGGCGGTAAGCCGCTAGAAAAGGTGTTGCTATACAGAAGGGGAGAACAGTGTGCGTAGATTCTATGGTACAGGGAGAAGAAGAGAGAAGGAGAAAGATTCGGCATATATACAGAGATCCTTGGGATAACTTCGGGTATGCTGGTGCGATGCCAACGCAACTTCAACAAAAGGAGTCCAATCATATGAGTACGTACCTTAATCCTAATCCAAATGCGTTTCCTGAATCCCTTCTATGTAGCACGAAAAAGGCTACAGCTTCCGTACGCCACGAAATTAATTAAAGCATCAACCAAAATAAGTCCACAAACTGTATTACACCGTAGCTAGCCCCCTGCTGCATTTTTTTGGTCTCAAATCATTCTATGATTAGGTTGTAGTGTTGCAATGACACATAACAGAAATAATCGTATCTTAGTATTCACGGAACATACGCATTCGGGTGAGGTACGTACTATCTAACTCGCACTGCGCCGTGTGGGGTGTTTTGACGTTTTTTTTTCCATAGCTCACAGTTGGGAGATGTGGACATAAGGATGTGAGTGGGTTGGATGATTACGCGAGGAACGCATCTTTTTATCTAAGGCAGCGTTTCTCCACCGAAATATCTCGTCGTAGAGAGAGTGGATTTTCAAAATTTGTCTGGCTATTGTAATCAGGTTTTATTCCGAGGTCATAGCACAAACTACGAAGTCGTGAGGCGGGGTACAACCCCATAGTTTTTGCGTGTATACTGTATCACGCGGTTGTGGTACGGGGTACAACCCCGTTCCACGACTTATTCCACAATAAACCCCTGTCATGACTGCGTGATACAGCCTACGCACAGACACCGCGGAGCTGTACCCCGTCTAACGACCCAGTACCCCGCCTCACGACCCCGTACGACCCCGTACCCCGTCTCACGGCCCCATACCCTGTCCAATCACCCCGTCCAACCACCCCATCCAACTGTGGGGCCAAACTTTGTACCCCGTGGTTAAGGTGTGAATTTCAGAATTTATCCAGGCTCCACTCGTAAGGTCAGACTTTCTCTACAAGATCGTACTTCGTACCACCACCCCGCCCATAAACCTGTAACCTGTCCTACAACCCTGCGGATAAAATCTGATCTGAAGTGATTTAAAATTCTGACTTTGTCTATGGATATGGAGTATTTTGCGGAAAAAAGGCACCATATATATCACCATTGCCGTCGGATGGCAGCTCTAGGATCTTTACTTGGAAAACGTGCGCCGTTATTCTACTAGCAAATTTTCGGGATTGAATTCGTGGTCCAGTTGATCCATTGCCTACACGAGGTTATTCAAATATGGTGACTGGACAGAGCTCCAGCACTAGTCCGAACAAACAAAGATGAATTTTCTATCGTACAAAAGTGATTGCCTAATGAGCTATCTAAGGGTGCCATCTATGCCGTTATATACATAAAAAGTCTGGACATCCCGCGGAGATGATTGAGTGGCGCTCGCAGGAGTGGCGGGAGGCGAGTGACAATTCGTGAATGAGTCTATGTGAATGAGTCTACCACGTATAGGACTCTACCGGTTACTCGATGTATTGGCGACCACTTCCCAGACCATTCTAGAAACTCGATGGCCATCTGGCTAAATCTTAAATCAAAGTTTCGCAGACTTCCCCTCCACCGCCGGATGGCGGGCTAGGTGGAGGAGATCCTCTTTTCTTACCCTTCTTCCCCTGTAACAAATCCAGATCATGATTCTCCTCTCCCCTCCTTAACTTAGAGTTTTTGTGAACTATCGCTTCATATTCAATCATCTCCCCGGCCAACTCGCGCCACCGAGATTGTGTCGCAGCATTAAACAATACCATCCTCATCCGATATGCTGTGGAGATGAGGAAGTGATTCTGTCCGTCCGCTTTTGCTTCCCTTCAAAGTCAGCAGAATATTGTAGGGTGTAAAGAAGGGTCAGTTCGTGGATGGTATTTGCAGATGTCAGCCAGGCTGCCCAAAAGTCCTTCCCAGGAGGGCAGATGTCTACCTAATTTCGGACAATTTGTTGGGCGGGGGTTTTTCTACCAATCTAGGGATGGGAGAGAAGAAAGATGATTGAACTATCTATTGTAGAAAGAGAGAATAAGATAGACATATATAAGGAAAGAAATTATATCAAGAGAAAAGCACTAAGAATAAAACACTAAGAGCGAAGCATCATGAGCAAAGCACTACTTAGGCTCGAGGCTTATCGGGAGATAGGCACTGCACCAAGCTCGCGGCGAGATAGGCACCGCACCAAGCCCGAGGCTCGCGGGGAGATAGGTTCTCAACCAAGCCCGCTATATAAGTCTAGTGCATGCCTTAGTTTCAACAGCCTTCGGGCTAAATCCCTTAGTCAACAATTTGGATTAGGGAACCCACATATAAGTCAAGTGATAGTGGGTGAAGTGAGCAATGCAGCAGTAGCCTTCACTTAGAATTTATGCACACACCTGTTCTAAGATACTTGTGCCCAGAAATGGGGCGCGATAGTTGTATGCTATGCAATCCGGTACGAAATGATGTTTTAATTAAAAAGGAAGCGGCACCCTCCTCTAGAACCCTCTAGATCCTCACTCAGAGCCCTAGGTGTCCCTACATATGCTCCAAAGATGGCGAGCTTTGAAAGACTAGCGGCCACCCAAACCTTTGAGAAGCCTGGTGACAGCAGACGTGGGAAGACGAGGCGTATTACTCTCGGGGGAAAACTGGAGTGGACAGGGGTCGTCGGCATTGCCAGCACTAAGTTCGCTAATTCGGAAACCGTTTGTAGGAGAGAGAAGTGACGGGCGTATAGATGGCAGGGAGTACCCTGTGATAAATTCAACACAATCCTCAGGAACTGTTTGTTTGTTTTAATCATTCTGTATTCACTCAATCTACAGTATACGACAGTAGCTAGTTCCCCTCCACCTTTGAATGATCGGCTAGGTGGGGAGATCCACTCCCTCTAACCCTCCTTCCGTCAATTTTTAGTAGCTACGGGTGCTAGCAGTCATGCAGCATCGGTGTTATACGATCGTGCACGTGGAGAACGTGGTCACAATGGATGTACTTGAATGGTTAGTTTGTAGTACAGAGTCAAGTAGCACGAGGCAGCATTCGGCTAGTGACTATCGCGATTCTAAATCTCAGATGTGATTTGTGGAATATACAATGTGTCTTAGCACAGACAATGTGAGCTTGGAGTGCAAGTGTACATGTTTATAGGTATCGAGCATTGCAAATTGCAACGGCGACGTTTGGCAAAGATAATATTCTGAATTCGACACTGAGTCAAACTTATACGGAATGGCGGCTGGATCTGACTGTGGTCCGTTGGTGCAGGTACTACCTCGTATATTGAATAAGAGAAAGTTCCTACGTGCTAGAGTACTGCATCATGCCTTGTCACTCCAAATGTGATACCCAAAATGGTCTCGGAAAGCTCTCGTGCCCAGGTTACTGGCTATTTCTGCATCTCTTCTGTGCTACAGGGTAGCCGTTTATTCCTGTATCGTCACCGAGAGGTGTCCTGCCGTTGTACATGTTTCTTGGTTCCGTAGCCTGATCCCTGCTTTCGCGCAGCCTCCACCAAGAGCACAGCCGGAAGACCGCCTTAAAACCCGCTACAGCACCTTCGCCTCGAATTGATCCCTTCGAACATGAGCTCTGGCAATCACTAACTAACTCCGAGCAACTCGCTCAAACAATGCTACAAGTCAAAGTTTCGTGGTATAAGGATATTTTCCGCAAATCGGCCACGTTCGGTGTATATGGCATGAAAATGTCAAGTGTTCCCAGGAATTTCGGAACACTTCATACCCTCTCTTAAGTGTTGCTGGTATAGCCCTCTTGGGCATCGTTGAACCGTCGACAATCGGCTGACGCCGAGTAGAAATTGGCCTTGTTCGCTGTGCACAGAACAGCCCACAATAATAAAATGCATCAGAAAAACGCAATAACATAATTAAGTGCAAGGTCAAAAGAAATTTGCAGGTATTTGGGGTGGTCAAAATGGGTTTGTAGAGTTTTCGCTTGTGCAAGTGCAAGTGTGTTAGTGGAATGACAGAACCGAATCACAACCTGCAAAAATGCTCGGTAAAATTAATTTAAATAAATGGAGGTGCATGTACATATATTGGTGATTTAATTTGCTTGGATAAGCGCTTGAATGACATTTTGTGGGCATCTCTGTTGCCGTTGACAAAAGGCCTATGGGCTGGAGTCAGCCGATTGTCGACAGTTCAACCGTGGAGACTAGATCGCGGCAGTTCAACTTCGCGGCAGTTCAACTTCGCGGCAGTTCAACTCCGCGGCAGCTCAACTTCGCGGCAGATTGCGGGTTAGGCGGCAATTCATTCTTAGGTACACCCTGCGGCACCCAATAAAATTAGGGTTACATTATTAGTACTCTAAGCCCGATTGATAGAACGATTCAACTTCACATGAAGTTGTATTTTCTTAAATTGCTTGAACATAAGGAAGTGTACTTAGCTCAAACAAATAGCAGCTTGCCTGGGGGAGGGAATCCTATCGGGGAACAAGTGCTGGCGCTAATCTCGCGAATTACAAAAAGCAATAATCTTGGTACAGTACTCTAAGTGAGACCAGTTTTAGGACACAATATATCCTCGAGTGATGAAACTGAGCCACGACGGACTTATGCTGAAGCGGTTACGGTGACGGTGGGAGGGCAGATATGACCACCGGCATCTCAACTCCAAGCCAACCCAGTGTTATATTTCACTGGGTGGTAGGAGTTATCGTTCAAGATGACCCCGGCTCAAGTAGAATACTAACAGCCAATAAGAGTCAATCAAACGGCAAGATAACCCAACGGTGCATTAGTATCGCAAAAGATCCACCTATTTTGTTTGTGGTACGGGTTTAGTTCCAAAATGGGCAGTGTGAATTCCACCAACGGTATAAGGATTAGTTCTGGCCACGCCATTGCAACGTTGTTCTCTAGGTACAACGGGTATTGTTATTTCGGCCCGTTTCCAACACTAGCGTCATTGCCGCTAGTTGAGGGGCCAATAAAATGCTACATATATGTCTCGGGTTTGACACTAAACAATTGACCCCTGGTTTTACCCGTCAGATGTTTGCTTCCATACCCGAATACATAGACCACCCAGGATCGGGGGACTGAAGCTTCTATTCGAGCTTCTGTGCACTGACAGGATACACACTGAAGTGTCTCGAGTGAGTGTCGCCTCTAATTCAGTTATCGTCGTAAAAAATTCTTTTTATGGTAATTATTACCCATCAGAGGGCACGGCTATGATAATTTGATATCTGTTAATTGCATATGCGGTAATCAAAGTAGCGCTGACCGTGTATAGGGGGCGTATCTCTTCTCCAAATTCATAGACTTGAATTCGCCGATACAGTTGCACCGGTAGTTTCAAATACCGTAATGAATCGTATTGCAGGAACACTGCATACACCGAACAAAAACAATGCATGTAATTCGAACTCTTACCAAACGTACCCACTGATTAGGAGATCAAATGCGTCATCAACATTAGGCGTAATCAAGGCCTATCGAAAGAGTTGAGGGATCTAGTGCCTGCGATTTACTAGTTTGGACAATAGTGTCTAGCTAAAAAGTCCACGGGGTCGTCACTGATTAGTAGTAGGGGCAGTTGAAACCTTTCAACTGTCAATGGGCCATGATTACCCCTATTATGAGTTGTCATGTCATCACGCAATAGAAACATCTGTTGTACCAACATCTGCAAAACGAAAAGTTGTTGGTGGCGTATAGTTGCTTTTTCAAACCGTGCGTACTGCATTGCCGAGTATCCGACCAGAGACAGTAATGTCCGTCTTTTGAGGACCTTGCGAAGAAATCTGCCGAGGAAGAATCGCATACGTATAGGCGTTTACCTTGTCGCTTAAAGCAGGACATTCATTCAGCGGGAAACTTTTAGTTACGCTTGACGCTCCGGAAGGTTTAAATCTCAGTAAAGTTAAACAAAGTGCAATTTTGTCTTGGCCATGCCCCCGGCGACCTGAATATATAAAGTCGCCGGATGTAATTTACTTCATAGTGACCTAGGTGATAAAGATGACATAGTTGTTTTACATCATCCCTTCCGCAATATAGCTATTTGAGAACTAATAACAATCTTGGGGTCCTAGCGCCGATCACGTGGGAGGCTGTACACTGCCTAAAAGTCTGCACACCCCTGATCATAAGTTTCGAGTCCTCAATTCATACCTCTTTATTTTCAGAATGCTAGCCAGCTTTGCAGCCTTGGCCTGTCTCTCTATCGCGTCAGCTCAGGAAATCCAATTCTGGGTGCGCCCCAAAGGCGATGACCACTGCCGCGTTGGTAACGGGACAATGAATTGTCCGCCAGAGCCCTTTCTTGTCATTCTCTCCACGCTTGCTTACCTATACCAGGTTCCGATTCGAATGGTGCCACCTGGGGCGGTTGCATGTACAATCCCGCGACAACACTGATGTACTGCTGCATCCCAGGCGACGAACTGGCGGGGTGCTGGACCTACGAATCTCCTTGCTCGCACGGTCAAAACCCGAGGAAGCCTGGCGATAATCAGACTAAGTGCACCAACCATATTATGACAGATAGTGAGTACACAGGATATCCATAGCCGATACCGACACAGACTAATAAGGCCACATTTAGATGACTGGTGCTGCGACAAAGTGCAAGAAGAATGTCCCCTAAATTTCAGAAATAATGGTATCTGTCTTATAAATTCTGTTGCGAATCCATTGAGAAGCGAGGATGCTACTGTGTGGTCGGATATCAAAAATCGGACTTTTTTGGGGCCATTGGGTGTGACTACTACAACCAGTATGGCCTCTACGTTAAGTGCGAGTGTATCAGAATCGACCGGGAGTGTGCACACGACTCAATTAGCACCTAGCTCGAGCCTTGGAATAAATTCAACACCAGCGCCTATAAGCAGTGGAACCGGGAGTGGAAAAGTAAGCGCAGGCGCGATAGCTGGAGCTGCGATAGGAGCCTTAATGGGAGTGGGGCTAGCTGTGGTGGGAGTGATTTTCTTAACTAGAAGATACACGAAGAAGGTTGTTGCTGCAGAGCTTGAGAAGCTGCATAATGATGGCAAGCAGAAGCCTGAGGTTGAGGAGCAGCAGGTTGGTTGGAGGGACAATATTTGGCGGGCTGAGTTGGAAGCGAAGGGTGGGGGTATGCGGCAGTCTGAGCGAGACGATGAGGCAGCGGATCTGCAGCAGTCTGAGCATGAAGGCAAGGTAGAGGAGCTACGTTGGGTAGGGGGTGAACTGGATGAGGAGCATGCGAAGGTGAAACGAGGATGACGTCAATAGATTGTGTACATCAGTTTGATCCGTATAACACGATTGTTCAAATGCAGGAGAGCTCGCACAAGTAGGCATCTCAATTGTCTGTCCCGTCCGGGCAAGCTTCTGCCTGGACGGGAATGGAAAATTCTGGGAAGCGATTCCGGACCGTTTGAAATGATACTACAATTTTAACTTTTATTGGACTATGTGATTGTAAGGTCTCCTAGTCGTTGCGCTGATTATATGCAGTTCTTGATGCGAATGTATATGTAGCCTTCAACCACGCCATCTTGATTTGTACTATCCTTAACCACCGGTCCCCGAAGCGCCCGTACAGGGCCGTAGTCCAGTAGATCTCAGGACCGGACGGATCGGGTCCCCGAAATGACACCCGAAACGTGACGGTAATGTCTGGCACTGAGAGCTTGCAGTCGCCCTTGCCCACACACCTCCCACAGTGTGCCGTGCTGATCTAGTGGTCTCAGAACGTGTGGTACCATACGTTCCGAGACTATTATCCGAATATAAGGAGCCTCCCGATTAGGTTAGCGGTAAGATAGCAATCTGTCTAGTACCGTATCTCCCTCGTGGCAACATCCAATACGCGCAATGCACTTAATTTAAGCAAGATCGCGTCCTAGCCATGTTTAAGTGAAGCGAGATCTCAGTTATTTTTAGGTGAGATCATCTTCAATGGCGAAGGGAGATCTCGACAGTTATCTGGACCCATCACCACGTTGCACGGACCGTTCCCCGTCCTACTAAGTCAATATTCTGCGCTACTATCAATCTCACCGCCAGTATGAGAAGCACAAATGGTCAATGATTACAATTTAATACGTCTTTTCGCTGAATAGCACGGTGTACACTACTGCGTTCAAATAACCGTACAGAGTCGTGGGATTTCTGCATGCAGATCTTGAAAATATAGTTGGCTGGTTTTGGCGAAGTTGACGAATTTTGCTTCGTCAGTCACTCAACTAGGTGTTTAAAATTCGATTCCCAGAAATAATAGTGCTCGACTGTACGCTACCAGCTGCATTCGACGTCATGCTCCCAGCTGCACTCAACTACATACTCCCGGAAGCCCTCTGGCTCAACAAAATCAAAATCGGTCACCGTTTGAATAGTCTCAATAGGGCCAAAACTTTTAAAGTTGACATGGGGTTATGGTTGGGTTAATCAGGCGTCTCATTAGTTCTTCCCATATGATTCCGGCGAAGCCATGCCCCATCCCGGACTACCATTTTCAAGGCCCGAGGCTCACGGAGAATTAGATACTGTACTAATCCCGAGGTACCCGTAAAATAGGTACCCTAATCTAGTGCCCGCCTTAGCCCCGACAGCCTGCGAGCTAAATTCTTAGTCAACCTCTTTTTCATTAACATCCCCCTCAGTATTCTCTTCCTCCTCTTCTTCTTCTCTGGAGGCTTCCAGCTCTGTCAAGTCACTCAGGGCGCTATCTACTGCGGAATTGGAATCAGTCTACCCCCAAGCATGTCCTCGCGTATTTGCTCGACAGCATTTTGAATTCTGTCTTATTGTGTTCCGTATAAGATTAAGAGTACCCGATGGAACTGTAGAAGCAGCTCTATTTTTGCACTGTGCGCCACCATCGCGACTATAGCAGTATAGCACAATTCCCTTTATACCATCAACATACTTAAGTTCTACAAGGTACGGTGGCGGCTTCGCCGCCCTTTGGAGGCGCCCAGATAGATCTCCAGCCCAGCCAACCCAGAGTTGTCATTTTTAGCAGCTCCTATGCTTCCAGATGTATATGGCTCTAACATACTCC
>Ga0307512_10001821_pt1 | contig 28708 bp, 32 predicted proteins | sample 14_EM_MG_FD_200267 | JGI IMG/M metagenome (GOLD analysis project Ga0307512, IMG submission 200267) | Populus trichocarpa ectomycorrhiza microbial communities from riparian zone in the Pacific Northwest, United States - 14_EM | ecosystem: Host-associated > Plants > Roots > Unclassified | place... | reverse complement strand
GACAGCAAGATGGAGGGAGATTATGGAGCAGGAAAAGATTCTTTTGGGAGGAGATTGGAATGCTCATAGTGATAGATGGGACCCGCAGTGCCCACCAAAGCGAGATGCGAACTTTTTGGAAAATCTTATGGATGAGTACGAGTTGATCGACGTTACGGACGGGGAAGAAATCCATTCGAATACGCGAAACGGCGAAACTTCGGGATCGCTTATTGATTTCTTTATCACTAGAGCCTCGATGGCGGATACATTAGAGATTTCAACAGATTTGGCAACTACTTCGGATCACGCGGTCGTGTGTGCCCAGTTAAGATGGGATGAAGGGGAGGGAGTCAAAGTGACGTGAAAGATTACAGGATGGGATATCGATGGGCTCAAGTCGAAGGAGGAGGAAGAAAAATATAAAAAAGCACAAAAAGAATGGGAAGATTAGAGCCTAAAGGGACCCGTACTGGATGAGAATAGCAACGAAGAGGATTTACAGAAGGAAGCTGAGTGGATACAGCGGAATTTCGTTAATCATCTTAATAGGTGTTGCAAAAAGATAAAGGTTTGCGCAAGATCCAAGAGGTGGTAGACGGCGGAGATTGCGGAGAACCGAAAAATTTTAGGATCGATAAAAAGAGCGCGAAAGAGAGGGGAAGCGTCGCAGCAACAGGTTAGGATGCAGCGAAGCAACCTGAGAAGAATGATCCGGAAGTCGAAAACGGAGATGTGGAGGAAGTTTCTTACTTCGGCCACAGGAGACCAAGTCTGGCAGGCGTTGAGATACACGAAACCAGGCGGACAACAAACGACAAAGACTTTGAAATCTAGGACTGGAAAGGTGGCGGAGTCCTGGGAGGATAAGGCGGAGTTGATAAAGGAGGAAGCATTTCCGAAACCTCTAAAGGGTGTGCAGAGAAAGGCCCAAGAGGAGGGAGGAGAAATGTGGAAAAAGATTACTGACGAAGATATCCGAGAGGCTCTATTTAGTCCGTCAGTTCAAAAGGCACCCAGACCGGATAGGTTGGGTTTTAAGGCAATACGATTATTGTGGGAATGGGATTCTCAGAGGATAATTAATATTGTCAAAACGTCATTTAGGTTAGGAATACACCCACGAGCTTGGAAGGAAGCGAAGGGAGTTGTTATACCGAAACCGAATAAGCCAGACTACAGAGTTGCCAAAGCATATAGGGTGATAACGTTGTTGAATTGTCTGGGAAAAGTGGTCGAGAAGGTGGCAGCCAACGCAATAGCAGAGGAGTGTGAGCGAAGGAGGTTACTTCATGATTGACAGTTTGGATGCAGAAAGAGAAGGTCAGCAATAGACGCGGTTGGAAGGTTGATGAAGAGAGTTGAAGAAGCGTGGGGGAGGGGGAATACTGCGGCAGTGCTGTTGATGGATGTTAAAGGAGCCTTTCCACATGTGGCAAAGGGGAATTTGATAAAAAGAATGGAAGATATGGGGTTTGAAGCCGACCTGGTGAGGTGGGTGGAAAGCTTTATGGAAGAAAGAAGAGTGATAATGTCGATGGACGGAAAGGAGGGAGATAGTATGGATGTGGAAACGGGAGTTCCGCAGGGGTCGCCAGTATCGCCAGTACTTTTTGTTTTGTACCTTTCGGGGTTGTTCGGCCAAGTTGAAAAGAAAGAAGAAGCGTGTGGAAGCGAGGGTATATCTTTTGTCGATCATGTGGCATGGGTGGTGGAAGGTGAGGATGTGGGGGAATGCACAACACGACTGGAAAGATGCGCCGCGGAAACAACAATTTGGGCAAAGAAGAATGCCTGTCTGTATGACATCGAAAAAACGAGAGCGATGTTGTTTACACGATGAAAAAAGCATAAAGAACCGAAGATGAATGCCCGGGTTAGGGTAGGAAATCATGAGGTTTCGTACAACAAAGAAGCGACAAGATGGTTGGGAGTATGGCTGGATGATATGCTTACTCTGAATGATCATACAAAAAAGACCTTAGCGAAAGCAAGGAAAGCGCAAAATAGAGTGAGATCCTTGATGACAAAGAAAGGATTAAGCTCTGAAGCATGCAAAAGGATTCAAGTTGCGGCGGTTCAGGCAGTGGCGTTGTATGGGTTTGAACTGTGGTGGCATGGACAAGAAAATTGGGCTCAGGAAATACAAAGGTTGCTGAACGAACAGGGCAGAAGGGTAACCGGATGCTTTAGAACGACACCTCAAGGAGCTTTGATGAATGATGCGGGTTTACGACCGGCAAAGGCTCTTCTTAATAACTGGGTACGACGGTATAAGTTGAGACAGATGATGATGCCTGATGCTCAAGGCGGAGGGAAAATGTTAGATATACGAAGGAATGTTTTACAAAGGGTGGAGGGGATTGAAGAGTTGATCCCGGAGGATAAACCTTTCGAAAGGAGGAGTTATGAAAGGACGACATTACCGACAGAAAAAAGACGCCTTAAAGGCGAAGTGATAATTCAGGATGAGAAACAAGCGTTGGTAGAAGCGAAGTTAGATAGGGATGGGCTTGTTTTTTGGACTGATGGATCGAGAAAAGAAGATGAGTGGGTAGGATGTGCAGTGGTATGGAAGGAAGGGGGAAGGTGGAATAAGAGAAGGACACATCTAGGCCGACAGAAGGAGGCGTTTGACGCGGAAATGTATGCGATGTCAGAAGCGATGAAGATCGCGGATGAGATGGCAGGAGAAAAGAAGGTTACCAGGGTTACAGTTTTTACGGATTCCCAGGCAACTTTAAGAAGAATACAATCGGACGAGCCAGGACCAGGACAGTTGCTAGCACTACGAACGATGAACTGGACCGATGCATTAGCCAGAAAAAATATCCAGGTGGAGTACCGGTGGGTACCTGCTTATAAGGGGATAGAAGGTAATGAAGAAGCAGATCAACAAGCGACAAAGGCGGCGTATAAGCATTGCGGAAGTTACACCGAAACGCAAAATCCACTACCGTTTTTAGATTATGTGTCTTTCGCCCATGTTAGCCGAAGGTTGACTGAAGTGAAGTGGGAAGAAAGTAAAGAAGAAATAAAGAAGTGAGGGAAGAAGTCAAAGCACAGTTACTGGTATGATTTGGTGAAGAGGGGAGGTAACAGTGCGGTGATGGGAGCCAAAAAGACGATTGCGGCGAGGTTTTATCAGCTTAAGTCAGGACATGCACTGATAGCGAAATACCTATTGCGGATCGGAAAAAGAAGTGATATGAAATGCTGGTGGTGCGGGCATGAGTATCACACAAGAGACCACTTGTTTAAGTGGTGTAAGAGATGGAAACGAGAATAAAAAAGGCTTTGGGTTGACGGGCAAGAGGGGGAAGATGGGTATGAGGGTGTTGAAAAGGTGTTAAAAAAGGCGAAGATTTCATTGCCAATGTCTCTCATTTTTTTTGCAGAAGAAGAATGTTCGCAGGCTCTGTTAGATTTTTTATCTTGTACAGATGTCGGCAGAATTAGCGGAGTGGTGGAGGAGGCGGAGAACTCAGATCACGAGGAGTCGAGTGATGGGGGGGTGTAAAAGTTGATGTTGTTTTTTGGCGGTTTTTTCTTTTGTTTATGGGGAAGAGGACTCGCGACTTTGCTTTTGTTTCTTTTACGTTACGGAAGAAGCGGGGAGGAAGTATGTACGGGATATGCCATGGCCGCCAGCGGCCGAATGCAATATGATTACAAACAAACAAACAAAGCTACCGATTGCGGTCATGTGATCATAATGACTCTAGAGCACATACGTGGGGGGTAGTCTAACTGCCTAAATTTCCTGGGAATCACATGGTTCGGCTCATGGAACTACGCTGGATGCTATATATGGCGGTGGATACTATGCTCCACGCTCCCAGGTGCACATGAGCACACACCCCCAACCGCACTCGACTCCGTGTCCCCAACCGCACTCGACTCTCAGCGTCCAACCGCACTCGATCTCATGCTCCCAGGTACGCTCGACTCCCAGCTCCCAATCACACTCAAATCTCAGCTCCCAGGTGCACTTGACTCCCAGCTGCGCTCGTCTTCGCGTCCCAAGAAGTGTCCCCGCTCCATAAACAAAGGATTGGCCGCCACTCGAAAACGGCTCTGCAGATTTACGATCTGAGTGCGCGACCAGTTAGAGTCCATCAACCAGATTATTTGATGCTAAAAAAGATGCATGAGGCGGTGGCCAGGCTGCTCATTGATACAGGCGCCGACGTCTCGGCCGCCACTGTCGTCGGTAATAGCAAGGGCTGGTACTGTAGCTATACCGCCACCCCTCCCACCACCAGCTGTTCCACACTCTCGATAAACGCTAACTTTCAGCTCTAGATTTTGTCGCCTATCGCCACCAAATTGGTCATCAAGTTGTTGGAAATATCGGGATTATTGTATTTCCTCCTATATTCTGTTTCAGGTTATTTATGTTTCAACTATTTTTTAGTGGCTATACCAGTGTGCGCTGATACTTCGCAGTTTGCATAACCATTTTAAAGAAGTCTCCGCTTTTTATTTTAGGAGGATCCCATTGTTGTCTATTGGCCATTGCTGCATTGTTCTCGTTCTGTCTTTTGTATTTTCTTTGGCTAATTAGAGCTGGTGTGGAGATTCTCAGATGGGTGGAGAATTGCCTTTTATACGTATCTATTTCTTTGGCGTTTATTCGCAGTGTATTCAGTCTGAGTTTTTATTCGCTCGACTCTTTTGCAATTCGGGTCTGGTTTTCCCTTTTACGACTCTGCCGCAGCCTTACCAGCGGGCTGTCTCTTTCTCTCTCCCTAGAAAACTCAACCCGCGGAATTTGGCTGTTCTGCCGCATTTCTGCAGCACTCTGGAATCCCTCCCACTGCCCTGCAGCACTGAACTGTAAGTACATTTGAGCAACGTCCATCTTCATGAATAAGAAATGATAGATATTAGAAAATGTCCTGTCTATGCCCACTATCCATCACTCATATACTTCTCCTCGATTAGGAACCGTGAGTACCTCGAAGCTTCGGGGTGGCCGAGGGTTATACTGACGGTCTTAAACTGTGATGAGTAATATATGGTCTACTGGGGTTTCATTTGTCTCTCGGAATTTTTCTTTCGTGTTGACGGAATGGATAGCGGCATTAGTCCAAGATCTTCGACGGGAGTTACGTGGATTCCCTTTTTTAATATAGATAATTCGACACCATATCTACTAGTTTCTCTTTTTCTCTTTCTTCCCATCTCTCTTGTACTATACACTAGACAACATATGAGTTTCCACCGCTACGTGTCAAAGTTTCGCACGTTTCTTGAGGGTCTCGACCCAGCATAAATGGTGCAGGCACAGAAGCATGAGAATACCATCGCCGCCACTAGTACTAGCCTAGATATATATGGATATATGGACATGTAGTATACGATATATAATTCCTAGAGATAACATGGATCTCCAACAACAAAATATCCATCCCTCCCGTGGTAAACAGCATCCACCATGCCACAATTGAGTCAAAATCTATGAGCCAGAACAGTCACAAATCTCTTTAACAGTAATAGTACCGACCCCCTGAAACCAAACGTCATATCCATGCTCATAACAGAGCAACACCTTGTAATAACTTAATAGTTTGTTTTAAACAAATTTGAGTACGGATATCACGTGGCATTGGGTTTAAGGCAACTTAGACTTAGAGAATCAATCAACGGAGTATATATACAATTGATTCAAATTTTTGAAGGTAGTAAAGTCCTCTGGGACGACCTCAGCTTTGAATCCTTCAGTAGCCTCAGGAGCTCCAAATATGTCCCAGCAGTCACGCATGTTTTCTCACGAACTTGAATGTTTCTTTTGCAAGAACCTCCACGCAGAGGCAGACATTCTCTCCATGATGCTCTTTTGGTAAAGTAAAAAAGGCGGTTGATGTTCAAGAGGTTGAATTTCCTCGAAAGTGCTTACGGATAATTTCAGATAGGTATCCCTAGTCAACTAATACAGTCTTATACAGTAGTTGTTCCGCAGTCTCCAATTTATGACCGATAATGTCGCTGGCGTAGTGTAGCACATAACAACGTGCGATATTCTCAACATCTGAAGGAGTACTTTATGTTCAGGATCGAGCAGTTGTTTAGTATACTAGCCGCTGCACTGCAGAAGTTTACAAAGCAGCATGCAACACGCCAACACAAACAAAAAGCATAGCCAAAGAGAAGATCAAAGCATCACTAAGTACGGATAAAAAGGGTGAAGAAGATAGGGAAAGTAAACACCACATTAAACATTGCCAAAGTCCTGGCTCCTCCTTTCACGAATTTTTCGCATTTTTTTCACTCAATATATCACTTCCGGATCCCAGTGTTGCTTCGCTCGCCACAGGTACTACCTATTCTTGCTTCCTTTACCAAACTTAAAACTATTGTTAGACTACGCGGTTGTAAAGAACGTAGCAAAAGTTGTTGAGATTGCTGTCACAGAACCCAATTATTTACTTGGGAGTTATTGTGGTGCCGTGCATATGTAAACTTATGCAGCGGATCGGCTGGCATTCTGAACATTTGCTCCATGCTGGTATGGCCAATAGTGGTAACGCGATTCGATAGTAAAAACTTCTATGGACTAAAACCCTCCAATTTCGCCTTCCATTCTCGGCCGTGGATGTTGGACGAGGATCTGCAGGTGTGAAACAAACAGGGGTCTTATCTAGCTACCTGCCCATTAGGGAGGTTCCGCTGGCGATATCTCAAATCCAGAAAATGAAGTATGGCAGAGGTGGGTGGAAGTTGGTGCGCACCGATGTGCGAACTGCGAGGAGTCAAGTGGGGGAAAGATATCGATAGTGGTCGGAGACAAATGATTCAAGTGATACCACATGATCCAAGCGTACTGCGCGAGGGCTAGAGGCAGTGTGCGAGTTCGAGGGGGTACTGTTCCTGCATCAACACTGGAATATGACAACCCATTGCTGCCTCAGTTTCCTCGGAATCTCTATACTCGTGGTTACTAGCATTGGAAGGATTTTGATATGGATGGTTCACAAGTGCCAAATCAATTCATGTAAACCTCAAGTCTGTGCCTCAGCAGAGCGAAGTTTTCTGTTAGTTAATGACCTCAGATGAATCTTCCTAAATTAAAACAGAACCCCCATTCACACAAAATATCAGAACATCAACTATGAAATATCAACTAAGATCTTAGTAAAACCACTTTTACCATGTCTTCGCAATCGGTATTCTTGTGGTCGACGTCTTCTCATCTTTACCTTCTTCGATCAATAGAACCGATTCAGGGGACTCCAGGTTCTTCCCATCTGTTTTGTACTTCACAACTATCGTCTCCTTGCCAGCTGTTCTGACCCACTCCTTTGTTGAAACATGCCCTTCACACATGTCCGGAAACGCAGTTGTCGTAACTGCTCTTCCAGTTGCCGTATGATTAACTAACTGTCTGACATCTGCAAACTTTGACTTCTTCAGAAACACCAAGCATAACAAGAAGATTATAGCGAAAAGCCAGAGTGTAAGAAACATAATTGCTGGGATGGCATATCTGAAGTTGTAGCGGATTTGGCGTTCATACGCCTGGACCAGCCGAGATCGAGATGTGGGGTCTTGTCCTCCCGTGTTGGTAGAAGATATTACAGACTTAGATCCAGTAACATAATTAGCCATCAGATCCGTCCAGATAAGGTCGATAATTTTAGGCGCCGTTTCGACGGAGCGGGAAAGATTTTTCCATCTAGAATACATGGTGAAGCTTTGCTCTCCTGTATAGCCCTTTAATTGAAATATTGAATTTTCTATCAGAACCTCCGAGTAAACGGAATCCAATACAGCTTGAGGAGCAGTGCTACCCGCAATCGAGTCCTCAGATGGGAAATTTATTCCTTTGATGAACACCGACCCCGAAATCGCAGGCAGGTACAGATACGGGCGACGCCGGGTTGAAATGGGTATATCGGCGTTATTTTCGTAGCGGTCGTCGACAATACCCCAGAGAGGGACAGCGTACGGGATCGGCAACTCAGTCATTTCCACTGCCCACAACGGTGGTCGTTCACTTGATGGCACAGAAGAGGCACTAATCACTTTAATGTCGGAGAAGCGTGTGCCATTGACGGAGAACTTGACACGTTGAACTGATGCCTTTAGTGCGGAGGTGCATGCGTAGAAACTATGACTCCATTTCGTGTTTTCTTCGACTCTCGATATTGCTGCCACAGAACCATTGAGTGGGTTGCCGGCTCCTCTGAAGAGACCGACTGATATGTGTATAACATTGATGCCGGAGATGTCGCTACTGCCGTAGCCTCGGCTTAATAATTCTGTGAAGCTCGTAAGAGACTTGAGTGAAAGGAACATTAATGGGGCATCACAAACCTGTATCAACGGTTATATTATACAGATATGAAGAATTTAAAACATTGTTATGGAGACCAGGAAGTGGGTCAACTTGAGAATACCCCATCAGAACGATCTGATTGGGGTTCATCTGGTTCCCTCCGAATGAGTTAGTTAGATTGGTTACATTGATGGATAGTGGTATATCATTAATCGTGTCATTCCGCGTGATGTTCAAGATGCGCATCAGGTTGAAATTGTTAAAAGACGCAGCTCTCCATCCCCGGTTGAAAAGCTCCGGTCTCGTTTGCGTATCGTTTCTATCCAGGAAAGGGTACTTCTTTATCAGATTCCTAAGCCCCCCTCTGTCTGTAAGGGTAACTTCCGACCATGTACCGTCTGTCGTATATGGTTCAGACGTCAAAGTGTACTCAATGGTCAGATTGGTATCGACACATACGGTATCTGGTTTGATCCACAGGAGGTCCTCCTCCCATGTTGCTCCATGTGGAAGTCCTCGAGGGATAGTATGATTGCGGAAGCCGATCCCGCCATTTGCACCATCGACAACCAATCCATCAATCAAGACATACGGATCTCGGTCGATCACCATATCGTACGCACGATACAATCCGACTGTGTAATGGTTTCCATCATCGATTATTCTTGACTTTTTGCGGGTTAATATGTCGGAGGACTTCCTGTATGTTCGATATTGTATGTCAAGTACTCCGGAAATCGTTGTTGTCCTATTTGAGTCCGTGAGGCTTTGGAACAAGTCAGTGAGATTGTTCGGTATGGCGGTTGACACATTTAATATGTAGTCATCGCTTGTTGTGAACAATCCGGTCTCGTTCATAATAAGCTCTTCGGGCCATGGCTGTGATGGACACGGGGAATAACCCCCGAAACCGCAAATACGGGAGAAGGTATAGTCATCGCGGGCGGGTGTACCAACCCCGAAAGGACCTGGGTCTCGGATATAGTCAAATTGTGCATTTCGGACTGACGCTACCACGATTTCATCGGATAGACCGAGTGGTGTGATGATACCGGCGATTGCGAGGATAGCCATCCCCATGGTTGAGAAGACTGACAGGGCAACCACAGGGTGGCCCACAGCATTATAAGTTGCGGAGTCGGAGGATAAGATACTTGGCCACCACGTACTCTGAACGATGCGACATACGACAGACCTATGCCATAAACAGTCATGAATATATTTTCGTGGGCAATATTCAAGGTGGAGAATTATACCATGTTGTCGCTGTATTGTTTTCCGAGAGCACTCCTGCCAAAACAAAAACTAAAATGAGCGGAAACGTTATTTGGCCTTCCAAAATTGTGAAATCAGTATCGACGTTTTTGTGAGGTTCAAGGACATATTTACCTATGAGAATAGCTAGATTGATGGCACCAGACACTTGACCCACAGAGATCTCCATCATTCTGAATTTCAAAGACTCTTTGGCTATCTGGCTTCACGACAGTGAACGAACTCTACGATGCCAAGGGAAGCTACAGATCTTTATGGCGCCGAATTCTGCCAAGTGCTTTACTGCAGTATTTTCCAACTATTGTGGGTACAATACTATATACAGCAATTGAATATCAATCTGGGTGATCAGATGGTTCTCTTTTAGTATGGTGGGTAGTATAATGATGGTACAGGACGGGAATCGAATCCGTACCAATGTAAATGACACTGCCGATCTGTAGGGTGTTGGACGAGAAACTCGTATAGCTGGGGAGTCACTGCCATTTTAAAGTCAAAGAGTTTTGGTTATGCATTATGGGACATGGCCAGCATGACCTTGCATTACAGGATGCATATGTATGTACAGTTCGAAATGGAAAAGTGTCTAAAAGTCACAGTTAGAGGCGAAGTAACAATGCCGCAGGGCGGAGTGACTACACCACCAGTGTTATTCTGCAACTTTACACCTATCAGTCACAATGTAATGCATACTGCACGTCTGCAGCCTACTGTGGGCCAAGATCCATTATGGACAACTAAAATTCTTTGATTTTGAAGGTGGGTGAGCCTTTGGGCTGGTGTATGTGTACTTGATCAATGCACCGTATTCTCATAGGAACAAACTACAACGAGCCTGGACAAACGACAACAAACTGATGAGCATTGAGCCTAGTAGTATTAGGTTTTGAGTTGGTGATAGAGGTGGGAAGGTTGAAAGATCAATGGCGAAGGCATTGACATCCGAATCAGCTTCCGCTTCAACTTCTGTCTCAACTTCCAACTGGCTTGGTTCTCCGTCTCCCATTGCCTCCTTGACACGAACTTCAAGCGAATCGGAGTTATAGTTGAAGGAGGAGTTGCAGGTTGTTTCTAGATGGTTCCACATTGGCGACTTCAGTATCCTCAACATCGATCTCAAGCTTTGATTCAAGCTCGGAAAGAGGAGTAGCTAGCTGCACAATTCAGAGTGCCCTCTATGTCTTGCTGTAAAAATGACTGACAAAGATTAGCAATCACGACATCCTCATGGCTAACCTTATGAGGATTTTCTAGCCTGTTTTTTAACTCCTGGAGGGTGTCGAACAATCTAGCGACGCTCACATTCCCTTCTGAGTTCATGTGAACATCCCAGACAAACCTGCTCTGCATCTCAGCCGCAGCTCACATCCCCCCACACTTCACGATTTTTGATTTACAACAAACACCCACCCAATATAATTGGCCAATTGTTGGGATCATCCAATTCACACACAACAAGATTGTGTAGATCACGCGATATGTTGTTTAAATCCCACCACTTCTGCTACTCCTACCGACTATTGGTTGGGAAGGAGGGGAAATTTAGATCAGGTGGCATTCGGATGCAGGGCTCGGGGGCTCCGCCTCGCTGGCTGTGCAACGCTCTCACTATGAATGGCACGCGTATCACCACCACCACCACCACCACCATCACCATCACCACCTCCGTCATCGTCGGCACCACCTCTTGCACCCACTCATCGCACCCACTCATCGCACATACACAATTTTATAGGTAAAACTGCGACATGATTTTCCTCAAAATTGTCAAGGGAAAATGTGAATGACCCGAGACTGTATCCTTTGAGACTAAGCCATTCCGCTGCTTTGGAAACCTCAACACCAAAAATCAATCTCACGATGGTTGCTCGACTTCTGCATGCGATATCACTCGATTGCAGTGTGAATTACACTGTTCCGATAGCACTTGGGGAGAAATGTGTGTGTTAATTCTATGGAACAGTGAAGAAGAGAGAAGGAGAGAGACTCGATTTATATACAGAGGATCATCGGGAATAACTTTGATGCCTCGCCACTCTGAGTCACTTGCCACCAGATATGTAACACACACGCTACATAGAGTATCACTCACATCAGAGTGAAATTTGCACGTTATCCGTAGTGGCAGAGCTCTAGTGGCATTGCCACTACTGATAGATTCATGGCCCTACAATTGATGTCATGGGATCATGGCGTGAATTAAGCAAAATGTAAACTACACTTACACTACATTATCTATTTTACACCATATCTCGCACCGCGGTACCTGTTTACTTTACACTACGCTCCACTAAAACTTTGTACCCTAGGGGAGAGGGTTTCGATCGACTAGATAATGGCTCGCTTAGAGATAGTTACTGTGACTGCCGCCGATTAAAACTTTCCGATTCCGCATTTCATTCCCGGCCTCCGGCGACCGCTGAAAACGGTAAGCGAACACAGAGTTTCCAAAGATGGGTTATCGTGAGTCCCGCGCATGAACCGGAATTGTCCGATTCCCGACCATTCCGGCTAATCCCGGGAATCGTTTCAAGACCGAAGTGCAGCCTCAAAGCGTCTTAGATCGAATGGAACTGTGCTGGTAGTATGGTTCCACTTCACTGTATTGTCCCCTCCCACGTCGTGCTGCCAAACCATTCCAGGCTCGCCCAAACCGAAACAAATCTTGGTCGTCGTCTGGAACGGGAAGTGAATGCAAAGGAATTTCCCAGAATGGGTCTGCGTGCGCACCTCTGCTCTTGAATGCGGAATACGCTCTGGATATAATACTCTCCATACTGCTGAAGCCTTTTGACTCCATATCTAATGCCTTCTTCATCCACTCCACCATCAACTCACCCGATTCCACTGCGTCGCAATGTCAACGTCAAGTCAATATCGCTCTCTCTACTGCCCTCGATCGCGCACGCTTTATACTCATCGTCATCTGTTTTGTCCCTTTCCCACGTCTCCATACACATCCTTTTTTCAAGCCTCTGCTCTCTTCCACGCCTCTGCACTCATTGACACCACTCCTTTTCCATCCTTCTGCCTCATCCATGCATCCACCCCATACCTCTGTACTCTTCACCCCCAGCTATGCATCATCTATACCACTCCATACCTGACGTTCCGATGTCCCCCTGGTGTAATGCGTACGGTAAGCCTCCTCTCGGTTTGCATGCCTCAATCAACTTGCACGCCATTATCTACGCAGAGGATTCTCACCCCACAACCTATAATTCACTAACACTATCGATATTACTAATACCAGGCCCGGGCAGACACTAACATCACTAGTGCCCGCCCGGACCTGACATCAGCACGAACTAATTTTGTATATTACGGAATGAGCAGGACGAGAGGGTGTTGTATCAAATATATGCCTATAAGTCCTTTCATCATTTCAAGTCCTAAACCTCTAACGCTGTCCCTCTCTCCTCTCCCCTCTGACGTTGTCCCTCCTCCGCCCACTTGTCTACGCTCTCGTCTCTCCTCAGTCCTCTTTTACTCCACCACCACCATATACTCCGCATTCATTTCATACCACTGGTCTATGTTGTTTTCTACCCCAGAGCACTGGATATCTACACAATTACCTCTTGCCTTCAACTCACATTCAACTGTCACATCCGACTACTCTCGTCTCATTCCACCCACACCTTCCCTTGCATGCAGTACCCTCGCTGTAGACTGCGGCTCAACACTGTATATTGATAAAGCGCGACCCATAGAGAATAAACTTCACATTTCTAGTCAACTACATCTATGATTTCCGCGGATCCAATTGATATACGTCATATAGACCCAGACTCGTTTCATCGACGACGTCAATAGCCCGAACTATATCTACCAATACGGAGAAAATCGTCGTGCCAAAAAGTTAGCATCGTCATGGGAAGTTTTTTCTTGTACATGATGGAAACGAGATCTTGGCGGGTTTGACAAAAAACTACTTGCACATCGTATTGTTTAAGCATCGCAATCGACTTTGCGTAGCTATTTCCTGCTTCTACCTAAGCTTCAACGCGCACGGCTTGCTTCTCCTCGTCCTTGCCATCTCGGCGGGATTGTTTGCTTCATTGCTGCACTGGCTCATATTGCTCTCTTGTGTTGCTTGAATGCGGCATGCTCTTTCTTTGACATGTAACATTTGATAGTCTCCGCCTTCTTGGTTCCCTGCTCGAGGTACGATGCGATAATCTTAGTACCAGCTGCCTACAGGCCGGCGTAGGAGACCGGAGTTCACCGAACCTTTTTCCGCCCAGACTATCGCTCTCACGTAGCCTAATAATATGCTTCTGCGAGCCGTTGCTATGAAAAGGAACAGTCGAACGATTAATGGGGCTAGCGCCTAGAGTACCTCCACACACTACACCCTCGTCTATACCATTCGATTCCATGCCTTCTGATGTCCCACGCGTATAGCATGCGGCAAGACTCCTCTTGATTGTGCACTACTCCGTCTAAGCTGTCGTTGACGCCGAGTATTCTCATAGCGTGACCTATTACTCATTAGAGCAACTGATTCGTATTAATATTAGGTGAGGATGGACACTAAAGTCACTAGCACCCACCTGGGCACCGAGTGGCTTTCGTTTATTACGGAGTGAGCAGGACAAGGGAGTGTCACACCAAATAGACGGCCACAAATCACTTCATATCAACCCCTCCGACCTCCGGCGCAGTCTCCCTTCCGCCCTTGTCCCTCTTGTCCCCTTGTCTCTCTGAGTCCTCGTGTCTCCTCCACGCCGTCGTCTACACCCTCCGTCTAATCTGAGTTCGTATCTTCTCGGTGTCTTCTACTAAGCAGTGGTCCCAATAGGTCAGTTTATCTTGTAGCAGCTCACGTACCTACATTCCATGAGCAGCTTCCGAGCGAAAACTACTCCACCTAAATTAAACAACATTCGAGCTGCCAGAACTGCTCCCCACATACGCTAGAAGTTTACTCTTGATTTTCGAATCTGATAGTACTATTGAAATTTAACCTACTTTACAATACTCAGAATAATAATCCTCTGCACGATTGAAATTCGCTGCTGCCTCTAACACTGCTTCAGCCCGCTCAAACCTCAATAAACCATTTGTCATCAGCAATTTAGGAGTTGTAGTTTGACATGACCCTTCAAAGAAATGAAAAGAGTAGTCACGGTAATTACGAAAGTGGAGGATTTAATGCAGAAATCGTGAACTCTATATCCATCACAATGACATCATACCTCGCCTGCTGGAGGTAACCTTAAATCGTCATGATGAGCCGTAACTCTGTAATTCAAACGTACTCTAGAACCGCTCCGAGGGAAGTGGATTAGCTCGAGAGCTGTCTTCGGGCTGAACTGTATTTGGCCGCTAGAACTATAGGTGACCTAGCCTACTGGGACACTGCTTCTAGGCGCCGTCGTCTATGCCCTCCTCTGGAATCATCTATCCTACCGCTATCATCTACCCTACTGCCGTCGTCGTCTCTCCTCTGCCGTCAGCTCTCTGCTCCGTTGTCTATGTCTACCTAGGTGATGGCGGGCTAGTTGGCACTTGCTGCAGCAGTATGAGTGCAAGTAGTATATCCGACGGGATTGAGAATAGACTTTACGCATTTTACACCTTACAACTCTGTAACAACTCTTACCAGTGATTGGCAAGTGGGTGGATCGAACAGGATGAGCCCTCTTTTGGTGAGCAATCGAGTCGAGTTGATCGAGAGGACCTACAGCGATACAAGAGGACAACACAGTAGCCAAACGACGCGTTCAACGGACGAGCCTATGGAACAATTGAGTTACACCTGTATCGAATCGAGCTACACCTATATCGACACACTCCTGCCTCGATTCCGGTGCTTTTGCAGTGGCAACTCGGGAGTTATTGAGCAGATGGATGGATCCACAGAGGAGATACGAGAACACGGTAACTGAATATGAGTCAACGGGGCGAAATTCGGGATGCGTTTGGCATGAGATCGAGACTACGAGACGAGTTCGAGGCTATACTGAGATCGACACACGCACGCTGTTCGACACGATGATGACGGATGCCATTCGGAAACGCGTACGGCACATGTACCTCAGAGAATTGCGGGAGACGTCAGCTGGATGCACGGCAAGCATCCCATGGAGAGTGCCATGGAGGTCCGCCAGAGGAAAGTTCTGGGTAATGTAATTCGAGACATGAGACTCGAGAGACTGAAGTTGGCCAAATGCTAAGACCGACACCGAAACTAACATCACCGAGTCCGAGACTCCCCCGCCCGGAACGTAGGGCCAAAAGGTGACAACAATGACGATGATGGGTGATGATGACGACAGTGTGCGTATCCGCCCATGCCAACTCTACAAATATCTTCTAATAAGGATGATTATTAGACGTCAAATGGTCTACTCAATAACCTCTATCAGGCTGTTGTCTCCGATCATAATTTGACTGTGCCTTCTTTGAGCGACGGCCGATCCTATGTTTTTGGAGCAGTAGAAAGCATCCTGCCCAAATTCCGTTGTTTGGCCGGTCCTAGGGAATCCCGTCTTGGCATAAACACGAGACGGGATTTGCACGGGATTCTCGTCCTATTTCATTTCATGGTTCGGTCAAAGATTGGGAAGATATGGAGCGGTTTTTCTTCCTGGCGGGAAGCTTTCTTAGACGGAGCGGGATATAGGGAGTACGATCGGTATGGGGCCTTGTTTCCACCAAAATACCCCGTGTCCGTGGACAAAGTCTGAATTTTACAATTTGCCCAGTTACCACTATTAATATAAGACTTTATCCACAGGGTTGTGGGATAGTGCATGTGGTTGTTGGACGGGGTCATTTTGTATGTAGTTTACATCACGGGGTCGTTGGACGGGCTACAACCTGGTGGATTTTGCGCGTACTCTACATCGCGGGGTCATGACAGGGGGTCATTGTGGGTTAGTGTGGGACAAGTTCTGAATCCCAACTTTGTCGACGACCTTGTACTCTATCCCACGACCTTGATCAACGACCCCGTTCAACGACCCCATACCCCGTCCAACAACCCCGTCCGATGACTTTGTGCACTATTCTACAACCCCGTGGATAAAGTCTTATTTTAATAGTAGTAACTGGGCAAATTGTAAAATTCAGACTTTGTCCGCGGACACGGGGTACAGGGTCGTGCCACGGGGTATTTTGGCGGAAATAAGCTGCCAAATGATCGATGCATTTTTGTATATATATCTCGGTCAGTCCCTGAGAATAGACTTTAGACACTTTGCACCTTACATTAACCTGCGTGCGCAAGCTCACTAGTCAGTACCGCAGCCGATTGCATATACAGGTCTCAGCCGAAGATGAGTGTCGTGTGGCCGGAGACAGTGTTTGTATGGCCGGAGACGATCATGTCTTGTATGGCCGGAGATGGTGATGTCTCGTATGGCCGGAGATGACTGTTGACTATGATCTGAGCTGATGTTATTTAGCCGTACTTGTACTCTTATATATATTGGCCTTGTGGCCCTCTTAGATAGGATACAATTAAGCTTCTCTATCTCTCTACTTCGAACACAGCCTATGCAATTAATTAGGCGTCGCCACCATGGCCATGCACCCTTTAAGAGTTGGGTGACATTCTTTAGCCGAGACAGATATGACCCAGCCTCTGAAGAATAAAATAAAGCTGGTCGAGATATTCGTGAGGTATGGCCGGAGCTCACGTCCAAGTTGTGTGCCGAATGGGGATGGTAGGCTGGCATAATATGAATGCTGTCGGCGCCACAGCATTGGTTGCCACTGGGCTTGGAAGTGCCAGGTGGCAGTGGACGCGGGAACGAGTGGGAGCAACCACCGTATGGAGGGAGGTGAATGACAGACGAAGGATAATGGAACGGCGGGAGGAAACGCCTAAGTGGTGTTGCCGAGTACACAGCACCCCTACAACGTTAGCGAGTTTATGCGGCGCATCAGCGAGTCTCAATCACAGCAACGTCACAGCAACGCTGTTGCGACAATGACGGGGAGAACCGTGTGTATTGGCTATGGCGACTGTCTAGATACAGGTCTAAAGGTCCAAGATGCGAAGGGAAAGGAAGAGTAAAGTGTGAAGTCTAAAAGAGCAGTCACGAACCTGATCTATCATCATACGCTACCATCGATTTGAGACACCAATCATGGCGAAGCAGAGTATAGCCTTTCCGGCCTATTCGTTAGTGGCATGCAAGCGATAAGGACGACAAGGCTCAGTTCTGAGTCAGACGGGAAGGATATCCGGATGAAGAGACCGCTGACGCATCACAACCGGTTCGGAGGAAGAAAGACAGTACAGGAAATTGGAATATACGCCGGCACTCAACTTCGAGAAATACACGCTGGGCTGTATTAAGCGCTGCAGCTCACTAAAAAATGCTAGTGTGTGGGTTGGGATGCTCCTGCTGTAGCATTCTGTCTAAGGGCTCTTTCTATCTTATTGAGCATGTAGGATACAGGTAAGATGCAGTAAAAAAGTCCTACAGTGAGAAGCGCGCAGTTGAGAAGCCAAGGACTGTACTCTCTGCATCAGTAGGAGTTGTTAAAAATTCGGAAATCCTCTTAGAAGTTGAACTGACTTATTTTCCAGGCTCTATGAAAAAGTTGCACCACCTCGTGTTGTGCTAGTTACATAGTACCCATCCCTCATATATTTCATCACGCTAAACTTACTTGAGCCAGGGTGTCCAGAACTGACAAGACGCAGACGGCATGCGGCTCGAAATGACGAATTCCAATGTGCCAGCTATTAAGTGGAAGCAAAAGTTCTATGCAGATGGTGCCTATATTTAAACGAGACCTATTGGCCTCTACTTGAACCAGGTTCCCAATTCAGTCATGCTGTGTGACAATATCCATGCAGGGAACTTTTGCATCCAATGACAAGCCCAATGTATATCCTTTGTCTACAGATCTTTTGCAACCACCGTCAAGTAGCGTCAGACTCAGATACAACTATTTCCTCTATCTCAAAAATATTTAATCCTCAGAGGATTCCTATTGTCTATTCCTCTGAACCGCTGTCGCTCCCATCCCTCTCCACCGACCGAACGCACCAAACACCTATCACTACACATCCTCACTACACATCCTCGCCCATCATGGATCCACTATCCCCTCCCTTAATCACACAACAAGGAATCAGTTCCAAAGTATGGGATACTCACAAAGAGACGATCAGGAGGCTATATCTGCTCAAAAAACGGAATCTCTCGGATGTGGCAAATATTATGGAATGGGAATATGGCTTCCGTGCAACGTATGTCTGAGCGGCTTTCCTGGATCCCCTGGCGTTTCTCTTGGCGCTCGACAAGTAACTGACATGCTGCGTCTTTTGGTTTTAGTACGGCACAATACAAGAAGAAAATAAAGATTTGGAAAATCGAGAAAAGCCTACCGCAACGAAAAGTCCTTCAGATGCTAAAGAAGCAAGATCAACGCTTGGCCGAAAACAAGCTAACGCAGTTCACGTTCAACGGCGAACCCGTCAATGAGAAACTCGATCGCTCACGGAAAAGACTCGCAAGCACGCTGGCCAATCACACCGAGTCTCCTGCTGCATGTAGGTTTTTGAAACGCGTACGAGTTTATTTGACTGAACTGTTGCAGCTACGCCATCAAATGTCGAATACATGACGCCACGCTCGCCAGCATCACCACCCGATATTAACTCGCCCCGTCCTATTACTTCATCGATCGATTTGGTTATAAATACGAATATAATGGAAAACAACCCAATACCACGCCCGCATGGTTCGGAAGAAGACATAGACTCGGACCACTTCAGCACACTGCCAATCAATCCAACCATGGCGACGGACACGGTGAGGAGCGACGGAGTTTCTACTATAGGAAGCGGGCTACATACCTGGTGGGTACAGCCACATGCCTTGGTATCGGAAACTCTATTTGTACAGTACCATGCCCGACATCAGCCATACCTAGAGCACAACAACGACTATTCCAGCGGACCCGGGGTTGTCCACATAGAGATTGATTCTTCACCCACGACTGGTGCCATACCTACAGTTATACAAAGTTTATATTGGGGGGAAGATCGCATGCTCTTATCGCATGGACCATTTCTGGGGAACATCCCTAATCAAACCGGGCAACTTCAGTTGGATGTAGACACCTCTGCATTTGAGTACCGAACATTGTCTCCTCAGCCATTGAGTTATATAGCAGACGCATTTTATCGACAGCAGATGTGGAAGGAAGCCGAAAAGCTTTATTTGCATGTTACGGAAACAGAAAAGAGAGTACTTGGCCACGAGCATCCAGATACCTTGTGGAGCATGGCCAACCTTGCATGTACACTATCGAAGCGGGGGCGGTGGAAGGAGGCGGAGGATCTGTCGCTGCAGGCCCTGGAAGCGCGCAATAGAGTGTTTGGTCATGAGCATCCGGATACCTTGTGGAGCATGGCGAACCTCGCGTGGATATACCGGGAACATGGACGGTGGAAAGAAGCAAAAGAGCTGGAGCTGCGGGCCCTGGAAGTGCGAAAAAGTGTGTTTGGTCATGAGCATCCAGATACCTTAGGGAGTATGGCGAACCTCGCATGGATATACCGAGTGCATGGGCAGTGGAAGGAGGCGGAGGATCTGTCACTGCTAACTCTGGAAGCGAGAGAAAGAGTGCTTGGTGGCGAACATCCAGATACCTTGCAGAGCATAGTCAACCTCGCATGTACAGTATGGAAGCGGGGACGATGGAAGGAGGCGGAGGAGCTGGAGCTGCAGGCCCTGGAAGCAAGAAACAGAGTGTTTGGTCACGAGCATCCAGATACCTTGCAGAGCATAGGTAACCTCGCATGTACACTATCGAAGCAAGGACGATGGAAGGAGGCGGAGAAGCTGTCGCTGCAGGCCCTGAAAGCGCGAAAAAGAGTGTTTGGTCATGAGCATCCGGATACCTTGTGGAGCATGGTGCACCTCGCGTGGATATACCAGGAACATGGACAGTGGAAGGAGGCAAAGGAGCTGGAGCTGCGGGCCCTGGAAGTGCGAAAAAGTGTGCTTGGTCATGAGCATCCAGATACCTTAGGGAGTATGGCGAACCTCGCGTGGATATACCGGCAGCATGGGCAGTGGAAGGAGGCGGAGAAGCTGTCACTGCTGACCCTCGATGCAAGAAAAAGAGTGCTTGGCCACGAGCATGCAGATACCTTTCAGATCATAGTCAACCTCGCCTGTATACTGTCAAAACAAGGGCGACGGAAAGAAGCGGAGGAGCTGTCGCTGCAGGCCCTGGAAGCGAGAAAAAGAGTGTTTGGTCATGAGCATCCCGATACCTTACGGAGCATGGTGAATCTCGCGTGGATATACCGGCAACATTGGCAGTGGAAGGAGGCGGAGGAGCTGGAGCTGCAGGCCCTCGGAGCGAGAAAAAGAGTGCTTGGCCGTGAGCATCCAGATACCTTGCAGAGCATAGTCAGCCTCGCATGTACAGTATGGAAGCAGGGACGATGGAAGGAGGCAGAGGAGCTGGAGCTGCGGGCCCTAGAAGCGAGAAACAGAGTGTTTGGTCACGAGCATCCAGATACCTTGCAGAGCATAGTCAACCTCGCATGTATACTGTCAGACCAGGGGCGGTGGAAGGAGGCGGAAGAGCTGCAGGTGCAGGCCCTAGAAGCGAGAAAAAGAGTGCTTGGCCATGAGCATCCGGATACCATGTGGAGCACGGCCAACCTCGCATGGATATATCTGGAGCAGGCACGATGGAAGGAGGCGGAGGAGCTGCAAGTGCGGACCATAGAAACGAGGAAAAGAGTGCTTGGCCACGAACATCCAGATACCTTGCAGAGCATAGTCAACCTCGCATGTATACTGTCAGACCAGGGGCGGTGGAAGGAGGCGGAGGTGCTGCAGGTGCAGGCCCTAGAAGCGAGAAAAAGAGTACTTGGCCATGAGCATCCGGATACCTTGTGGAGCATGGCCAACCTCGCATGTACGTACGGGGAGCAGGCACGATGGGTGGAGGCGGAGGAGCTGGTTCTGCAAGCCCTAGAAGCGAACAAAAGAGTGCTTGGACACGAGCATCCAGATACCTTGCAGAGCATAGTCAACCTCGCATGTATACTGTCAGACCAGGGGCGGTGGAAGGAGGCGGAGGTGCTGCAGGTGCAGGCCCTAGAAGCGAGAAAAAGAGGACTTGGCCATGAGCATCCGGACACCTTGTGGAGCACGGCCAACCTCGCATGGATATATCGGGAGCAGGCAAGATGGGTGGAGGCGCAGGACCTGGAGCTGCGAGCTCTAGAAGCGAGAAAAAGAGTGCTCGGCCATGAACATCCAGATACCCTGCAAAGCATAGTCAACCTCGCATTAACATTGTTAAAGAAAGGTCGGAGGAAGGAGGCGGAGGAGCTGCAGCTTCAAGCCCTAGAAGTGAAAAGAAGAGTGCTTGGCCACGAACATCCGGATACCTTGTGGAGCATGGCGAACCTTGCATGGACATACGGGGAGCAGGAACGATGGATGGAGGCGGAGGAGCTGCAGCTGCGGACCATAGAAATGAGAAAAAGAGTGCTTGGCCATGAGAATCCGGATACCTTGTGGAGCATGGCGAACCTTGCATGGACATACGGGCAACAGGGAAGATGGATGGAGGCAGAGGAGCTGCAGCTGCAGACCATAGAAGTGAGAAAAAGGGTGCTTGGCTATGAGCATCCGGATACCTTGCAGAGCATAGTCAACCTCGCATTAACTCTTTCAGAGCAAGGGCGGGGGAAGGAGGCGGTGGAGCTGCAGGCTTTGGAAGCGAGAAAAGGAGTGGCTGGTCATGAGCGTCAAGATATATTCAACGCCAGCTATAATCTCACCCATACGTACAAATCACAAGGTTGGATCTATCAAGACATCAAGATGGTGGAGGATGTCGTGGCTCTGAGTTCACGTAGCCTCGGCGACGACCACCCTGATACCAAGGAGTCGGTGGATGCTTTGGCGCAGTTGAAGGCGGGATTAGGAGTTGTTCATGGCACTTCCTAGGAAGTTATTTTCACTGAGGTAATTCTATTTATTCATTAAGATACCTAGCGGAAACTAAAAGCCTTAGGTTTAGGACGGGAATGTTTATATCTTTCCATGACTGCTCTGACGAGGGAGGAATTTTATTACAAAAATTGACGCATCGTTGTGTGGAGTCTTTTGATCAGTTTGACAATGCATGTATAGATATACTACTAGTGACTATACAGTGCTACCTTTGCTTTATGCCACCGCTCAAGATCCCCCTGGGGTGGAGTGATGTGTAACTTGCTCCGTAGAGGAATCGAAGACTTATATTTAGAGAGGTCGCTGACTGCCAATTACTGACACCACTAGAGAACAGCATAATAACTACGCCCGGTGTACTAAGCGGCCAGACCAAATCTGTAGACTTTCAGACCGGTCAGATAAAGTTCACTATGATGAAGCAGTCCTTGGCTTGGGCCAGTAATGATCAACTACGTAACTATTGGAATGCCTAGGTCATAGCATACGGGGTGATAACCCAAAGATAGTCCTGCCCGTTCGAGGTGATAATCAAATATTGTCCTACGACTTCCGTGGTAGTGTGTAATTAGTTTAGTTGAGCTTGCTGTCTGGAGGAGGAAAACTTTGGGAGAAAATGCAAAAAAAGATGCGGCACAGTTGCTTGAGAACATACTTATGCGACTTAAATTATATAACCCGGTAATTATTGTGATACTTGAGAGGCCAAAGTCGGGATAATGAATACGCCACTGCTGTGTGAAAGTTGGTGTGCAGTACTGCGTGTTGTAAGAACTTGTCTCGGTATATACCAGCGCATAGGTCGATGAGTGGTAAATAATTGATTGGACACAGTTGTTACATAAATAGATCTCAGCCTTCGTATGGCCGAGGGTGATGCCTCGTGTGGCCGAGATCGCTACTTGGCTGATGGGATTCAGCCTATCTATACATAGATGCGTACGTACACATTCGCACTTGTATGATCATATATATATTTCTCTCGTGCCCAGTGTGGCGGCAAATAAATTCCGCCGGCCTCTGGAATAAGCCCTTCCCGAAAATGGGAGGTTGAGTTTATAATTAATCCCGAGCACTAATCGAACATTCACGATTCCCGAAACCCGAAACACAACCCAAAAAGCGGCCCGAAGAAACCCGCCGCAGAAAATGTGCTCTGGAGAGCATGTACATGGTATGTTTTCTGTAGTAAAAGTATGCTCAGTAATGTGGCTTGCTACTCACTAATTAACCTAACAAGGTAGGCCTCATGCTCAAGATCGGAATCGAACGAGAAGCCATCGGAAAATAGTTCGGGATTCGGAATTTGGTGTATGATACCGGGACTTGTAACGGGGAGGGTTAATTCCAGAGGCTAGCCGCGTGGGAGTTTACGAACACTTGACTAGTCAACCTGGGAACGACAGAATATATATATATGGCCTTGTGGCCCTCTTAGATAGTACACAATCAAGCTTCTCTATCTCTACTTTTAACAACAGTGTTGCAAATATGAAGCGGAAGAAGTCTATTGAACTATCTAAGGGAGAAGCTCCGTCTTTATATACAAGAGAGCCAGGAACTCTGTAGAAGTCCATGGAAGTACAGGATTGGAAATACCTAGTGGTTAGTGAAAACTCGTGTATGAGTCTACGTGTATGAGTCTACAGCTCGTGAGTCAATTCGCCGAATTCCAGTGTATCGGCGACTTCCTTCCAGGCCATATAGTAACAGTTATATATGTGGATCGAGTCACAATCTAGGTATAGCAGGAGACTATTTACGGCGACGCAACATCTATAGAGTTACGGTTAGCCGGCCTCGGCACGTTTATATATTCTGAATTTTTACTGAACTTACACTGAACCCTACCTACTATTACTAGATGCCTAGTTCCAGGAATTTAATGAATATGATCTACTTACCTCCAGTCAATCTTGGCGGCAACATATTACTTGATTGCCATTACAATATCCCAGATTCAGGGCACAGATTTTGAGGGTCGAACTCTGCAGGTAGTGGAAGCCTCGTTTTGTTGTCACCGATATAACTGATCTGGCCGCACCTAAACGGTGTCGGTGTCTACCTTTTGGCTCAGCTGTAACCGGGACTGTGACAAGTATTGCACAAATATATAGAGTAGATACCCAGCCCTGATCTATGCGTGACTGCTGTCTACAGATGGTCATAGCTTCTCACACTGGTATGTATACAAGAGCCTTGTTACGATATGGAAGTTGGGGAGAACCGTGTGCGTGTATTCTATGGTACAGAGAAGAGAGAAGGAGAAAGACTCGAGATATATACAGGAGGCATCAGCCCCTGCAGCCGTGACCGTGTATCAGACCTGTAACATCATGTACATCTGTAACAAGCCTGTTACTTTGGATGCTTCTTTGACTTGTTTGACTTCTCTATCTCGAGGGCCAAAGGCCCGTATATGTATAATCTCCCATATGCGTGCGCGTATGCTCTATCTGACATGAGACGCATCACCCTGGTCCTGATGTATATCCTCATACAGCCACCATCTTCATACAAGTCTTCATTCTCATACAAGACATCAGACGCTGCTGAGACTCACGATCCAAGTACACATGCAACAGAGCCAAAGCTAGCTCTATTACTAGATACAATCCACAGCAGCTTATTGCAGGTAAACGCCAAAATATACCATGGGTAAGAAAAATGCGAATAATTTACCATAACAATACACGAAATCTCAATAGTAAAGTTTATACATAGTATAAATTCTTCATCAGCCACCACTACCCAGTTTTTAATGATTATACAGTACTTCCGATTATTTCCATCTAGTTCAAACTCCAACTCATCATTTTCAACCTGCAATTGTAAAAGATTTGCACCATCTAACTGTACAACATACCTACTACCAGGAATCCAATCATAGATTCCTGTAGGCAGTAGACATATCTCTAATTTGTGGCCTATTGAAAGTATCTCTTCCAACCGAATACGTAGGTAAAGATGTGCAACCAGGTGCAGTAGAGTACCTTCAGGTGTAGCACCACTATGTAACTGCATGACCGCAACACCCATATACAAGAGTACCCATACCCCTCCGCTACAAATAAACAAGAAGGAATCGGAAGGGAGGGCCGCAGCGAAGGAAGGGCCGCAGCGAAGCAAGAGTGGGAAGCAACGAGATGCAGCAAGCACTACGGCTACAGGAGTGGATGTAGGTCTGGTCGAACTAGAAACCGACGGCCAATCCTAATATAAAGTAAGAAGTTCCTGGCAGCTAGGTAATCGATTGTAATTGGGCATGCCCCGACATGACGTATCTCAAAAGCTTCAATCAACGATGACGATCAGTGCTAGTGGTGCGGTAAGGTGCCCCAGACTCGGGAACACCTCTTTGGCCACCGCAGGCGATGGAAGAATGTGCAGCGGGAGTGTTAGAGTAAAGATAGAGAAGCTTGATTGTACTATCTAAGAGGGCCATAAAGGCCATGCATATACGGTAGTCCAAGTACGAATTCGTACTCATCTATGTATAGAGACCAACCCATATGAATACCAGCCCAGTAAGCCGTACGAGGGCTGAGATCATTTTATACAACAGAGAGCTATAGAAGGCGGTCGGGCGGACATGGGCTGGAAAGCGGGAAGATTTCGGCATGTGTAAATATCGGAGCTGTTTTACTTAGAAAGTGCGATTAAGCAGTTATAGATTTCCTTACAGACATAAGCATAAAGATAAAAGGACAGCGCAGTACCGAGTTAATCATAACTGTCCCCCGAGCAGCGATGTTAGAGGGCGACGTACGAAGTAGAAGTACAGCAGTCCAGAATACTCGAGTGGTAATTCTTATCCGGAGTTCCAGGAGAAGTACGGAAGCGGATATGAAACGGACGATAAACGTACAGTTCAGCCCGGTTGAAGGCGCGGGAGACTTCAAGTCAGCAAAGTGACAATGTATGGAGAGGGTAGACATGCATACGAAATATCCAGAGCTAGAACAGAAAAGGTTAGTAACCGCAACAAGGCCTGGGGGTTAGAGAAGTTCACATCGAATTCACTGCACCCGTGTACGTACCCGCCCGCCTCACTGAGTTGATTTCAAGATCGAGTTGATCACGGCTGTCGCAAGGAGAGTGACGTATGGAGATTGATGTATGAGAGCGACAGAAACGGGAAGCACGAGGTGGAATTGAGAAGGTTAGTTATCGCAACTAGGAGCCTGGAAAAGTTCACACCGAATCTACTGTACCATCAATATCGTCCATCACGTTGAATGTAATATCGAGTGAATCATAGCCTTGTGTACTGGGTTGATTGCGCCCCGGGTATGCGTAGAAGGTTCTTGGCCTGCGAAGCTAGGATAGCGGTAACTTACAAACGGTCTGGCTGGAGACGGTTAATTCTTGAAACTGAGAGCTCGGAGCTGGCTGGAGTAGAGAAGTACATATCATATAAACCGCATACGGCCACTCACGTTGCCGCCGAGTCGGGTGTAGTGCCGAGTTGGGGGTGCCATTGACGTGTGGGGTTGCGGGCTTGGGGGTGGGGGTGATGGCTAGGAGCTGACTATTGTCGGTACGTGGTAGTATAACTACTCTGACATGACGACAAAAACGAGGTTTACCCGGCGAGGTTGCGAGCACCGAGTGGAGAAGCGAGCAATCGAAGGAGCGGAATATCTACAAGAGGAAGAACGAGCTGGAGACAAACACCGGCACCGACAAGCATCGGTTCAAGGTCTTAAACCCAAGGATGGTAGGACAAATAGACGCTGTACGACTCCCCAATCGAGTTCATGGTGGATTTCAGCTTAGCGCTGCCACAACCCTGTACATATTTCAGTACGTAGAATATAAGGTACCGTAGTAAAAGATTAAGGTTTGAAGAACCGAAGTACCCAAAAATACACGCCGTGGGTAATTCCGAGACCGTTCCTCCACAAGATCGGCACGAAGCATATACCGAATTCAAGTCGAATTCGGCTCGAATACGGATTTTTCAACTGTGCTTTTTTACAATGGTAGTTATCTGCATGTAAAATATATCCACGCAATATCTACTTAAGTACTATCTTTTTTAAACGTTTGATATATTCAACTCTAATATTTTCGGCCAAAACTTTTTGTAACCCATTTTTAAAATATACTGTTTTATTTTGTACTACCTTTATATAAAGATACACTTTTAGATTAGTTTCTCTTTTATCAAATTGGGTTGAAAGTTTAAGGCATGGCCGCTTGATGTATGCGGGCTAGGGTAGACTGGGGACTTGTATGTGAGCTAGCAGGTGAGATGACCATGCATGGTAATTTAACTTGTGGAAACAGACCATCACCGCCAATTTATATTATTACTCTAGGACCTGTTTTCCATGTTGTGCCCCATAATGGATTATATGAAATTCCATTTCCGCACTGTACTAGAAACGTATATACTTAGAAACTTACTACACAAAGCAAATAGAGGGTGGAGAAATGAGAACAAAAAATCACTAAAATTTTCAGATGAAGATGCTGTCAATTTGTATCCCCCACCAAATTTTGTTGAAACAATGCGATGCATAAAACCCAAATGACCTTCCGCCCCAAAATATATACTTGAGCGTGTGGAAAATGCGGTAGTGCTGTATCTCCTGGATCGTAACGGTTCCCGGCCCATACGGGCCGCCCGCGCAACCACCTCACCACACGTCAAAAAATGGTCATCAGAGGCCATCCTTTTTATCAAGTCTTCTTTAGTAGCAAATAAAACTTTCTGTCAAAGTGAATTGTAAATTATATGTGATGTGACTTTATAAGCCTTACTGCCCCACCAAAATTCGCTCTCTGAACTGGCAACCCACCCCATGTCAATACACCACTACCCACCTTTCTTCTTTACAGGTGATTGAATTCCACAAAACGATGCATTTCATTATTGAGACACCACAGTTACTTGCATTTTGAACATGCTTAGCAAAGTTTGGCTGGAGATTTGGTATTTCTGGCTGGGCTTTCCTGCTGGCAAAGCCACCATCCTAGCTACTTTCCCTTCTCAAGGTGTACTGAAAATTGCCCATGACTCCAGCTCTGGCTGAGGGGTAGAGATATGCCCTCTTTGATGTTTGACACAGTGGGTTTTAGCCCTGTTCACTATGACACCGGGAAAAATGACCTTACGCGACGCGTAACTCATAGAGAAGCTGTTTTTGGGCCGGTAATCCATAGCATATTTGACGCGTGGCACTATGAGGTCCTATGGACCTGCAAT
>Ga0307512_10001820_pt1 | contig 28715 bp, 27 predicted proteins | sample 14_EM_MG_FD_200267 | JGI IMG/M metagenome (GOLD analysis project Ga0307512, IMG submission 200267) | Populus trichocarpa ectomycorrhiza microbial communities from riparian zone in the Pacific Northwest, United States - 14_EM | ecosystem: Host-associated > Plants > Roots > Unclassified | place... | reverse complement strand
GACCAGGATGTAGTCAAATGAGGCTGGGTTCGGAGAAACCCCAGTCACATAAATGCAGATCTGTTCTTTCGCCCGGCATGGCGACCGATTCGATGCCGATCCAGGATGCAAATCCTGTTGAACCCGCAAGCTTTTACCCCTGCATGAAGCATCTCTAGTTTATTACCATATAGAAATCGGATAAGGACGAAGATATGGTGACGGCTCCCCCGTTGCCGGAGGTATAGATAGCCAAATAGGTAGTTTTGAAGACCTATCGTGCGGAAAAGCAATTTGTGTACCTACTTTGCCACGTGTCAGCTTTTTCCTGATTTCAGTGACCAAATTGTGAGACATGATATTTCATCAGAGTGTGTGCAAGGGTCGAACTGGCCATGTGAATGTTCTAGACTCTAAGTCTGGTTGATGGACGGCCAGCAAACGTGATATCGACCTGCGAATCACAGTTACATTAGAAAGCAAAACCTAAAATAGAGACGAAATATACTAAGAAAATTTAATTCAGTGATGGCATAGGAGTCATAGGACGAGCGGTCAGTGCGCAGTCTGAACCTGGATCAATGGCAGCCGTCATGCAGCATTAGTTGATGCAGCTAACTGCATAACTGTCCGCTCAGACCTGCTGCACATGGTCGAGATTTTGAAAATTGCTTATGGTACGTCATGGACATAGAGGAAAACGAGCTGGAAAATGAAAGGTCAGGAAGTCCGGCTCTATATGTCTAAAATTAGTTGATTGATCTGTATGCCGTAACTTACCAGCTGAAAGCGCCAAAACGCGTCGGAACCAAGTCATTGATTGCACTGATGTTGTGAATAGTGGTGCAGAGGGTGCGGTGAGAGCGGTTGCGTTGTCGGCCAGTCAGAATAGGTTGCGATCTCCGGCTAGTGTTCCAGCCCCAAACCGGATGGTAAATACTTATTGACTGTCAATAATGACGTTATGACTGTCATGCAAAGTGATTGCGCACCGAATGACTGTTGGTATGTCTCTAAAGTGAGCGTCAAGCGACCATCAACAGAGCGTCAAGGGAGCGTCAACGATTTTTGTTTGATCTTTTCGGCAATCAAAGAGTTGCATTGTCACATCAATCCAAAGATGAGTTATTGGCCGGCTTTCGATGTGAAACGGCAAGCGACATGCTCGTTGCCCCATCTGAGAAATAAGCATCAACGGAGCATCACTGATTTCGGGTCTTGCATCATGGATAATGACTAGGCTGCGCGACAGCATTAAGCCATAATAGCAGTATTGGCCGCCTTTATGGGCAATAACGCCTACTACCATATTGCTACCACCTCCTAAAAATGTGCGTCAATGGAGCGTCAATGATTTTTGGTCTTGCATCATAGACAATTCAAGGGCTGTGCAATGGCATACTCCCATTATCATAATATTGGCCGCCTTTCTAGGCAAAAAAGCTAGAAACGATATCGCAACTACCTCCTAAAAATGAGCGTCACCGGAGTGTCAACGATTTTTGGGCTTGCATCTTGGATTATCAGACAGCAATGCAGTGGCGATGACACAAAATCGGATTATCGGCTGCCTTGATAGGCAAAAATGATAGCGATGATATCGCAACCGTCTCGTCTTTGTATGCCCTTGTATTCAACTTCACAAATATGCATGCGATGTCTCACAGGTCTGACTTTTTTCTTGCTCGTAGCACTGAAGTCAATATTTAAGAACCTGCGTTCTACCTGACTATAAGGTATCCATTGACAGTCACCCAGATCGAATTACGCAGAGTGCAATTTCCTAGCGCAATGTCGGATACAAAATCTCTAAATACCTGGTTGCTAGAGGTTATGATATCGTCCAAAAACGAACATGTCTTTATTCGTGATTTAAGTGACCTTACTTTACAAATTGTCTTTGATGCTTGGTGGGCTTCAATGAATGAAGGCTCGAAGCGGCCTATTGCTTGGAATAACTCTAGACATGCGCCTTCATGGCGATTCTATTTACATTGCGGAATTGAAGAGACTAGCAGCCCTGGCATCATATGTATCGTTCGTCATCAAGTTCTGCGCCATCCATCAGAACATGGGACCAGCTCAATGGGCAAACACTTGCTGGCAAAAGCGCATATCGCAAAGTTAAACAAATTAACAATGTCAAAGGTAACTGAACTAACTAGTTCAACGGTCGATGAGACAGCTTTGGCCATACTGAAGCGGCAAGGAAGTCAAGGGATTCCGATTGTAAGTTCGCAAAGGAAAATCAAATTGACCATTCAGGTTTCAAGTATAATTACTGAATTGACGGACAAAATGCTCTAAACTGGCAGCAAAGGACTTTCAAACTGCCGAATTTCACCAAGACACCTTGAATCGGTACCTCACGTTAGGTTTTGTTTCGGCACATATTCCATGGAACCCAATATCAAACCTTCAACTAAGACGGTCATACAATGCATTACAAAGCGAATTGGTGTTACCGTTAGCCAGCACCCTGAGTAATATTTGCCGGAGGGAATACACACTGACAGTGGATGCAATTAAGAAGCAATTGCCATCAACAAATAAAGTTAGTTTAGCTTTGGACGGATGAACATCGACAAACAAATTAGCAATAACATCGGTCATTGTTTATTATATGGATCGAAATTGGGCTTTGCGAGAAGTACAACTGGCATTCGATGAGGTTAATAGCCCAATCTTTTCCGATTTCGAAAGCTCATCAAGGATTACAGGTCAAGGGTCAGCATACGGGAGCATGCCTGGCCGGACATTTGAAGGAAATTCTTGATCATTTCGAATTGACTGATGGCCGTTAACTTGGAATTACAACCGACAACGCTTCCTCAACTTACTCGATGACTCGCAAACTACTAACTACCGCTGAGGCCTCCGGAATCGAGTGGCCTGCATTGAGAAACCACATTCCATGCATGGCGCACATCATTCAGCTGTTTTTGGGTGCATTCATGAGCAGTCTGGGTGTAAAAGGCCGCACCAAGTCTTGGGAAGCCCATGAGCGCGATCAGCAATTTGGAGAGAATGAAAGCACAGACATTGGGAAGAGTCAAAGACTTCGAAAAGAGGGCAATGCTAGAATCAACAAGGTGCCCGCCATGAGACCAGGTTTAGCGAAGATAATTGAGAAAGTACGTATTTCAACATATTATGAAAGTGCTGAAACTGAACTTCATATAGCAGAGAATGCTTGCTGTATTAATTACGCTGACACCTGGACGTCGAAACGAGTTCATTGACTGTCAAAGAGCCAAAGTCCGGATTGCAGTACTACCCATTATAGATGTGAAGACACGTTGGAACTCGAGACTGGAGTTGCTCAAGCGCGCCTACCGATTGCGTGAATTCACCCGGGAGTGGCTTAAAAACCCCAAATATAGTGACTACCGGCCGCTCTTCACGACTCAAGATGAGTGAACTATTTTCAAGTATGTCATGGAGGTTTTACGGCCACTCCGGTACTGGACCCTTTGGATGTCGAAACGGCATACCGTTACTCTGCATAACGTCATCACTGTCTACAATGACATGTTTGATCACATGGACGGCGTGATGCGAGCTTTGGCCAAGAAAATGACACAATGGATGGAAGACTTATTCTTTGCTGTGAAGTGTGCGCGGCAAAAGCTGTCAAAATACTATATGGAAGTGACTCCAATGACTGGTATGCTCCTCATTACGGGACATATCCTTGATCCTTTCCGGATGTTGCGATCGTTTAGGAAGTGGGACACGGGAATGGATATTAATCCTGAAGACGAGACCTTTTATACTACCCAATACCAGGAGGCATTTCTGAGGTATGTGGAGAACGAATACTGCATGAAACATAGACGTTTGCCGGTCGTTAAGTCCGATAACACTCTGAATAACATTCTCAGCTCCTTCGAAATGGCTTGTAGATCAGGTCAATCATCTTATGATCCATACAATTTGTCCAGCGATGACGACAAATACTTAATGCCTACCAATGTGGCCGAAACGACACCCGGACTGAGCGTTTGTGCAGCACGTTTATTGACAGCCGCGAGGCTCTATTTCAATTCACCTCCTGAATTACCTCAGACCTGGGGGCAAATTGATCCTAATCTGAATGATTACCACTCCGACCCGATGGCGATTAGTGGTACATTTTGGTTACCGGATATCACCGACTGGTGGTGGCACCAAGAAGAAACGCACTCGCGGCCACTGAGGTCGGGAAGTTTCCGCCCAAATGATGTAGCGGTATGGAGCGGGCTCAGGGCTTGGGGCTCGGGGGAGGCACTGGCGGCAACGGGATTATACTACTCTCTCTTTCTTTCTTTCTTTCTTTCTTTCTTTCTTGTCCTTTTTGACTTTCTCTCACCTTTCATTTGTCAGCGGGGACGAAGGGTAGCGGGGGGGGAGCTCCGCCATCTAGCGGGCTCGCCCGGAGGCGGAGGGGATATCAGGGTCCTGTCATACTCTAATTAGAGTCAATACAGTATGATTAAACAACAACAACAACGAAGAAACGCACTCAGAGTACGCCAATCTCTCCAATGTGGCACGCGACGTATTCTCTATCATACCTCACGGTGTCGGAGTGGATGCCGGTTTTTCCCTTGGCCGAGATGCGATCGGGTGGAGACAGTCGAAAACCACAGGCGAGACCCTTCATGAAAAAGTGGTAGTAAGTCAGTTTACTCGAGCCAATAGCGGATTACTGGCTGGCGACGACCCAGTATTGGATCCAAACAGCACTGATAACAACATGGAGCTGAAGAGAGAGGCTGAGGAAAAGAAGTTGCACAGAATGGCCAAGGTCCACGACTTTTTGGAGATGTGGCAGGGTAGCCAAACCCTACAAGCTACACAGAAGGAATCTCGCGCTCAAAATAAACAGATGACTGCCGTAGGTTACATTTCAGATACCGAAGAGATCCTCAAAGCATCCTGGTCACAATTTCATCATGATGGTGCGGCTGGATTTAAATTGTCGGGAAAATCACCCGTGCCACCAGCTTTGTCGGCAAAGGACCTCCCTGGTGAACGAACCCAAATATTGAATGTCCGCCGAATCAAACGAATCGACCGCCATCCTGCTGAAAGTGATGAGGACAGCTCACCTGAAAGCATTTCAGACACCGAAAATTGGCTTAACTGGAATGGGGACTTGGATAATCCAAACGACAGCGAAGATGACTGGGAGGCGGACAATGAATCAGATATGGAACTGGACAACTGCAGTGAGGTATCAGAAACCCTTGAGGTGCGGAATGTGAGTGCGGCACCGAATGTTCCTGGACTGATTCGGCCTATACGACAATCAAAGAAGACAGTTGAAAAGGCGTTAGTGACGGTCAATATAATGGAAATGAGGAGGAATAAGGGGATAAAGAAAAACTAGGACAGAATGCATCAATGTATTAACACCAAGTTCATTATGTAGTTTGACGAAGAATTTTATTTACAGAATGATTATGGAAGAATGTTGACCAGTCGCGAGAGAATATTGGTTAACAAACAAACCTGCAGCGGGCAATATGCATTATTTGGCATAACATATAAATTTTAACCAGATGAGAGCTACCACTGCTGGAATATTACTGGGCTCGGCTTTGCCATTGAGCCAAGTCCTAATCATGCTGAAAGGCATCGACAAAGTTCAAATATTTAAGATTGAAATGATTAATGGCAGCAGATCTTGACTTCACCGTACATTAAAATGAGGGTCAACGGAGCGTCAACGATTTTCAGTCTTGTAAGTCCGCTAATTGAATGGTGATGTGGTCGGAACTATCCATAACGTGCATACTGGCGGCCTTTCTTTGTAAAAGAGTAAACCACATGATCACTGCACCATTCTGAAAATGAGCTTCAACAGAGCGTCAACAATTTTTGGCTGTGCATCTTGGGTCACCTAAGTGCCGATTGGTTGCCGCCATCCATAAACTTAGTATTGGCTGCCTTCCAAATCAAAAATAATAGTATCAGGCTCCGTGCCGCATCCTGAAAATGAGCGTCAACGGAACGTCAACGATTTGTCGTCTTGAAAGTACGGTAATTCACAAGTGACTTGGTCGTTATATGCATAACGGACATATTGGCAGCTTTTATTGGCAAAAGAGATAGCATCCGAGTCACCGCCCTATGCTTAGCATGAGCGTCAACAGAGCGTCCACGATTTTTAGCTTTGCATCTAGGGTAAGTTATGTTCCGATTGGTTGCAGTCATCCATTTATGATATATTGGCAGCCTTTACTGGCAAAAACAACAGTGACATGCTCCCTGCGGCATCCTGAAAATGAGCGTCAACGGAGCGTCAACGATTTTTAGCTTTGCAGCTTGGGTAAGTTATGTTCCGATTGGTTGGAGACATCCATTTATGAGATATTGGCAGCCTTTAGTGGCAAAAACAACAGCGACATGCTCCATGCGGCGTCCTGAAAATGAGCGTCAATGGAGTGTCAAGGATTATTGGTGCTGAATCTTGGGTAATCTAAGTGTAACAATGTGGTAACAACTCATAGACAAAGTCGTGGCAGCCTTTTCAACTGAATTAACCTATGACACATATGTTACCCCATCATGAAACTGAGCGTCAACTGAGCGTCAACAATATTTGATCTTGCATATTGGGTAATCAAGGCTTTCTGCGGAGGGGTGCCGCCATAGCAGAACTATTGACAACCTCTGTAGCGAAAAATGCAACGGGTAGAAGGCAAAACATGTATTCGAAAATACTCAATGTCGCTGATTGCAACACACCCAAACAGAGATCATTGGCTGTCAAATTCATAATTTTAATAATGTTCAATTATGCAACTGCAAAAACAAGAACATTATATAAATCTACAGTTGGACCCGCTGTGCGACCTGCTGACATCCAGCCCAATCCAGATGGGTTGGGAGATTTGCATCGAACCGGACCCGAATCGACGGTTCGGGTGTGTTGACAACCCAGACCGCCAATTTGGCAACGGTTCGGTTCTAACCCGGACCCGGACCCGAAGTGACGTTCCGGAACCATTGCAAACACTAGTGCCAACGTGTGTGCCGGTAGTTGGAACATCTACCAACCAAGTTGATAATGCTTATCGCCTCTTGAATCCCTCATGCAGAGGAGATATTCAATTGTGTCATAGATTGAATCGGTGACCAACAGATACTATTCTAACGCAGGATATTGACGCCTCAGCTCGTATCCCATATGAGCTTACATTGCCATCCAGACTACTCAAGCTAATAAATAGTGATTGCTCCAGGCTGGTGCCAACGCTATTATTCCATCAGTTATGTCATGCCAAGGTCGAGATAATTCTCCTGACCGCCGACAGGAAAGTGCTCCGCTGTATCCTTGCCCGTTACCGGTAGGATTGAACAGTCCTCTTAATCGCATATTGACTATCTACTGCCGTGCATGACAACCATGCATGTCCCACAAAGTATCCAGGTGTGCACAAAAATGCAAACTACTAGCGCTGCTAATCACTTAAGTGATTCCAAGAAGGCTTGGCAGCTGCGATCTCAATTGCCAAACACGGAGTTCATTCATACTCTTTGCGCGATGGATATGAATTCCAGCTAAGGAACATATCCTTGACTACTTGAATCAATACCTGCATAGGTGTTATGCATATTGTGGATTTGAATGCAGTCAGTATTCACAAATCAGGTATCATTATCGGTTTTAAAGAATAACCGCTAGCAGAAGATGAGAACAATGTGGAGGATCACAAGCGGAAATGAGGAATCTGGGGTATGACTTGCCTGTTTAGGTTTAGAAGACCTTCTATCGGAGTAAATTCATGCCGGATCGGGACTCGTACCTGCTGAATCGGGGATGTTAAATTTAGTTGCACCAAAAATTCGCTCAAGTCCCAGTTTCTCATGATGATTTCCCGCATACCCTCTCATCTCTCTCTTTCTTGTCCTCAACTCTAACATCACCTAAGAACATGATGTTAAGTCATCGCTCCCTATCTCTCCATGCCATGATCACGAGTTAACACCAAGTGCAGCATACACCGAGTTCAGCATACACCGAGTACAGCATACACCGAGTACAGCATACACTGACCTCAGCATTCACCGTATACTGCATCATCCCATGATGGAATGTCACCCGCTCCCAGCCAGTGTTACATTTCTCGGCATACCATGTCGTACTCAATTCTCTAAATCCGGACAATTACGAGTTTACCAATGAATAGAGTCTCAACTCCCAACGCGCCTCCCTCCAGAACTACTGCCTCCAGATTGACAGCCTCCTAGTACTGCTCCAATCTCGCTCAATCATGACCTCTGAGTGCATCTCCGCACTCGCTCGATCACCGCCTCCAAGTGTATCTCTAAAGTCGCACGATTACGGCCGCCAAGTTTGCACTGTCACGGCTCCCAAGTGCATCTCCAAACTAGCTCGATTACCGCCTCGCAGTGCTTTTCCAAACTTGCTCGGTTACGGTCTCCAAACTTGCTCGATCATGGCCCCCAAGTGTATCTCCAAACTTGCTCGATTACGGCCTTCAAGTTGGCACTATCACGGCCTCCCAGTGCATCTCCAAACTCGTTCGATTACGGTCTCCAAACTCGCTCGATCACGACGTCCAAGTTCGCATGATCATGGCCTCCAAGTGCATCTACCCACTCCGTCGATCATGATTTGGGAGTGCACCTCCAAGTTCACTCGATCACGGCCCTCAAGTGGATCTCCACAGTCACTCGATTACAGCCTCGGAGTGCATCTCTAAGTTCACTTGATCAAGGTGTGGTGATACGGTGGCGCGAGAAGGCAGACAACCCATCATAAACACTCTGCCTCACCTCGCATGGTATCCGAAAGGAATTCCTCAAAAACAGCAATTCTAGCTCGAGGAGCGTAGGAAGAGGGTGAGACGATATGAATGGATACCCGGCCATGATGAACCACACAGATTGGGTGGATCTACCAAATCTCGGCAAGAGTGCATGAGACCAAGAGCAGGGAAAGATAGACTTGGTATTTCGTATATTGCGATGATGTCTATCTAAGCTGGGGTATTCCAAATATATACTGCCTGTCGCTGAGTCCATCTTCATTATCACTGTATCTCTTTATGTATTTATATAGAGAGACTTATGTAATACATGCCATAGTATGATGTAGCGAATCATGTGACTGTAACAGACTAATATGATCGATGAAATGACTTGTGGTTATGGAACTGTAAGAACCACTGGTGTGAGAATACGGCACCAAGTCTCCCGCAGAGCTTGTACAGAGGTCTTCGCTGCTTTCGAAGTCTCCCGCAGACCTGCGCAGAGGTCGCAGTAGCTCCTAAATTGGACTATCCAAATAGTCAAATTTCGTAGCATCCTGAATGCACCTCCATCACTGCAGGTGCTTTCAGGAGCACATGTGAATGCTCTTGCAGAGTCTGAGAGCACTATGCAAAGCTCCAGCGGGGGCTGGGAGCATCTGGAAGGACTTAGATGCACTGGCGAGGGCTAGCGGGGGGTCTGGGAGGATTGTGTATAGCTTCCGGCCCGAATTACGTTTTGCTGATGGCAATCAAGGGATTGGGTAGATTATGTTTCACGATCACAACGTATTTGTTTAGATGATATTACAGTATCTATTCTCCAGCTAACTATGTGTATCTATCTACATCCGGTCGAGGGGACTCGCAGGGGGTGTTCATGCGGGCTAGGCAGGGGTGATCAGGCACACTCGGAATGAATGATGGAGCTCATGAGGAGGTAGCTGATCAGGTGCACACGGAGGGGGTGAGCGTGTGGACTAGGAATGGGTGATCGAGCTAGCGTGGAGGGGGTGATTTTGCAGGCCTACAGAGAATAATCAAGCACACTCTCAGAGAGGGATGATGAGTGCACTCAGAGGGAGTGATCATGTGGGCTTGGAGCTGATCGGACACACTTGCAGACAGTGATCAAGCTCACTTGGGGGTGAACGCAGAGACAGTAGATGAGGGCTGGCAGGAGACGGTGCTCCGTAGGCAGTGGATCGGGGTTGACCAAACAGGAACTGACACTGCATTCAGCGGTTAACTTGAAATTGTGAGAACTGAAAGAGAGAAAACATAACTTGTGCTCTTAGAGAGCTAGTAGGAGCTGGCTGCAGACAATCAATTGTGCCAGGCGGGATATTGTACCTGGGAGCTGGCGACGATACGGCGAGGCTGGCCGCCGAGATCCTGGTGGAAGACATTTAATTGCAGCCGGGGAGTGTATTCCATGGTATCTCGTGATCTTACCATCCGAAGCTTCAGGGGGATCACTTAACTTCAAGTTCTCAAGTGCGGGTAGAGTAGTAAACAAGATAGATAAAGTATTGGGATGGGGAGTGGAGTAGATGGGAGCAAATAGGGTTACTCATCTAGAGTAGCTCGATCTTACAGGGTGTTGTGTGTGTCAGTGACCATTCCTAACTCGATCCGGATGGTTGTACTACATATTTCCATTACACTCCCCATTTCCTCGCAGCACGATCCCTATACTCTCTCAATCTGATTCACTATTCTACAAGTACCTGAGAAGTCAAAGTTAACTCACAACTCTATACTGGCCAATCGTAGGTTCACGAGTTAACACTGAATGCAGTCTCCGGCCAGCTTCAGTTGAATATCTTCTACGCATATCTCCCCAGCCACCACATGAGCACCGTCGCCAGAACCCAATCAGAACCCAGCAGGCTCCTGAGCACCATCTCCAGCCACCCCTGGTTGATCATTTGCAGCCAGCTCCCCACTAGCTCTCTGAGAGCAAGAGGTGCGTTTGCCCTCCCAGTGATCAAGGTTTCGAGCTAGCCTGGAAATACTGCCTGAGCTCTCAGTCATCCGAAATCGACTGCCGACCAAGCACCGTTCTGCAGCCAGCCTATCGTGATTATCACCAGCCAGTTTCCAAGCACAAGTTGCAGCCAGCCCTGATCCACCGCCTCCGAGTGCATCCCCAATTGTGCTCAATTGCCCCCTACAAGCATGCACAATCAACTCCTCTGAATGCACTCGATCATCCCCCTACAAGAGTCTGCTTGATTGTTCAGTCCAAGGTCATGTGACATACCATTGGAGTGCACTCAATCGTCCCCCTGCGTGAGTGAACTTGATCACCCCCTCTGAATAAGCTCAATCTGCACCCTCTGAGTGTGTTCAATCATCCCCTCCGAGAGAACTTGACCGGACGTACGTCTATAGTCATACTAGTGAATAGATGCCATATTATCAAAGGAACATATACTTTATCATCATGCTGCAGACTCTGACAACTGACCGGCAGCTCTGACAAGAGCTGAGTGATCATACAGGTAGCCTCTGACAAATGACCCATGACGTATACAAAAGCTCTCGCTATAACATTGAGAGCTTGTAGCTAGTGTCGGGGTAATGTAGAATTAACTCAGAACTAGCACCATCAGCTTACTGTCTGTGATGGTGTATCACATGTGGATTATGCGCAGTAAGCTTAATGGGTCTCGGGTGAATTTAACTATCCGCCGTTACGGCTGTTACGGCAGGGTACTGGAAGTTATATAGGTTATGGTAGATTACACAAGACCGAGCAAGTTATTCCTGAGGTGATGTCTACAAGCTGCAAGCAATCAAGTGGTTCCAGGGTAAACCAATCAAATTGATATGGTGCATTGTGTGTCAATCATCGTTGATGCTTCTAAGCTCGTCACAAGTTGAGTGATGCAATCAATATTGGTACATAGACCATTTTCTATGTACAGAAGTGAATGTTAATGGTGTGGCAGCTGAAGGATTGCTAAAGCTAACTATGTAAGCAACCTGCAGAGCCCCACAAATGCAGTAGAGTCGCACCTTAACATGACCACCTGCATCTTGTCTGGTTTGTAGCAATTCTTGCTCTTACTCCAACTTTGACAATCATCATATTCAGTCCAACCTTGATATCATTTCTATCTGTAGCCTGAGAGGTATTGGGACTTGGATACTGACATTCTTAATTTTGGGTGAATTTCCTCTGAATTGTACTTCACTTTGCACTTATTCCTCTTACACAGTCATCATACTCATGAGATGATTTTGTTGGGCATTGGCATTATACCATATTTAGTTTTTCAAATTTCTGGCCACAGATAGGGAAGTTCAATATTGGCATGGAACAATTACCAGGGACTGTCGTCAGTATCTCCTGTGACATAAGTGTTACCAGAGTGTTTTCAGAATTATCCACAATGGGCTTGGGTCAATTTTGAATTTTCTAGCGTTGTGGTTGACACTGAAGAATGCGGTTAGCCATATGGCTTACAGTAAGTTAAGTGCAACATGTTACTATTATGCCAATGAAGGCATCATGGTATACCAGTTGTCCTCAGCAAACCTCACACCCTGCAGTCTAATTGACTTATTGAACAGGCAAATTGAGTACTATAAGCAAAGATCCTTGGGGGAATGACAGTAATGGAATCAATACAATGGTGGTGGCCATGCTGTAAATGAATCCGCAGGTTCTACTTATCAATAGGAATGAGTCCATGCCAGGTTGTCTTCAAGCAACTAACCCCAAACTGGTGCAAACACTATGTGTAATGCACATACTATATCCTCCTCACTGTCAATTGTGGAGAAACAATTTTCGGACTATCATCCAGGGAAATGCTTCCCATTATCTAATCTAATGGTGACATCCAATTTTCATTTGTGAAGATCAAACTAATCGGATTATCTCCGTTTGGTCACATCGAATCATCGTGGCTCTGAGTTATGATCGCAGAACAGAGTGATGACGTGTACATTCTTGTGGAGATTTTCTTAGTTAAGCTCTTTCTTCATCAGCAAAATGTATTTCAGTCACTGGAAGCCTCCAGGAGTATCTGAGAGGATGTGGAGTGTAAACTTGGATGTGTCAATTTCAGGAGAGTATCAGACCCTAGGATGGGATTCCTGCCGGCCTTCAGAGTAACTGGGATCTCTGATGACTGGTACAGTGGTACCATGAGAGGGATTGTGATACGTTCAGGAACAGCTCGGAGCGCCGGAGATGCTACGGGGGTGCTTAATCCTAACAATCAATACAACGTTTATTCGAATAAGTTCAACCGCGTATCTATTTGCTCTTTCTCTCCTTGTGTCTTCCTGTAACTCAACCTCTGGCCCCAGTCTTCCAGGAGATTCCAAATCAAACCATGTCCAACCACCATCTTCCAAAAAGACAAAGATTACCCCTCGGCATTGAACAAACACTCTTCGGGAAATTCCTTGAATGGTAGTTCGCCGGGGTTCAGATAGCTCAGCACCAGGTACCCGATATTCTCGTACTTGCAAAAAGAGAGACCACCCGGTAGATGTGGGTTGAACGGCGCTGATCAATTAGGAAAAGAACATTGCCGAAAGACTCGACTGTCCATTGCAGTGCATACTCGGCAGGTGTTCAATGGTGTCCAAGCATATAAGGCCCAATCACGTGTGTTTATGAGAGAAGTAATTTTGAATAGATAGAATTCTTAACAATATTTTAAGATCGTCTTCGGTGTTCAGATTGTTGACTTTGGATTGCTGCTTGAGCTAGTCTTCTCATTGTCGAAACAATGCCATCCCTGTATAGTTGTCATGGAGGGTTTGTACACCAAGACTTTGACGCAATAACGTCAATGCTCTTGATAGCGTTATCTTGGTCACGCAATGCGCCCGGTGATAACATGCTACACATCCCAGTAGGTCATCGTGTTGATGCAGATAAGGTATTAAAGCATTACGCTGCTGATAAGAATCAGGCCATCCATTGCATGATATCATGTTAGACACGGTGTCAGATGAAACTTGATATTGGACATCTCCCAATCCATTTGAGCCAGTAGTTGGAACATCTGCCGATCTTGGTCGGTAAATGCTTATCGCAAAATGATGCCTGAACTTTCCAGCTATTTGGATTGGGTCATAGCTTCAATCAGCGACCAACTGATACTATGCCAATGTAGAACTTGACGTGTCAGCTCGTATTGAATATGAGACTGATGTTGCAATGCATACCAACTCCAACCAATAAGCAGGGTTGTTTCAGGCCTCTTATCATCAGCCAACGTGATAATTCCTTCAGTCACGTCACGCTTATGCCGGGACTATTCTCGTTAACTGGGGAGTACCCCGCTGACTCTTATCGCCTGAGGCAATAAGTTGGAGATCCCTCATACGTGCATGATAACTATCGACTGCTGTGACTGTAACGACGTGCCCCACTGGTTCCACAACAATGAATGTGGTCAGAAACTATGTGCACGGCTGATACTATGTATCTCCACTGTGGTTACATAGCTGCATCATCTTAAGTGAATATGCTAAGCCGTAGCTTATCCAAGTGACAAGCAACCCTGATGTATCCCCGCTAAAGGACATAAGCCTGGCTTAGTTGCGAGGTCATGAACAGGTGTTATGCATATCACGTGACTAGACCGAGAGAAACTCACTGACACATTTTCATATAACTATTGCAAGTATGATTATTGCTGTTAAGGGAGAACCCCTAACAGGAGAGAACATTGGGTGCACCTGGAAGCACCGGTAACAAGCCTGAGAGCATTGAGGACAATCCTGCGAGTACCTGGGAGCGCTGACGACATACCTGGGATCACCTGAGATAAGTCTGAGAGCGCCGACAATAAGTCTGGGAGCGCCGGCAATAAGTCTGGGAGCGTCGGCGATAAGTGTGGGAGCGCCGGCGATATGTCTGGGAGCACCGCAAATCACAGTAGAGCAGTCTGGGAAAAAGAACATTTTCTAGGGGAATGCTGCTGGCGCACCTGGAATCATAGCTACTACTTATCGTTCAACGATTTTTAAAACTCATGTATTCAGTTTGTATTCTCATCTATGTATCTGTGTATCTATATAGCTACCCATCTACACACGGTGTATCTGGACTGGCTGCAGGCGGTGGTTGAGAGCAATTCGTGGTGAACCTGAAAATAATGATCAAGTGAACTCAGAGATACACTGCGAGGTCGTGATCGAGCGGGTTTGGAGATGGACTTTGGTGGCCATCATCGCGTGAGTTTGGAGATACACTTGGAGGCCATGATCGAGAGAGTTTGGAGATGCATTTGGAGGCTGTGACTTGGCCAGTTTGGAGATATGCACTTGGAGGCCGCGATCGAGCGAGTTTGGAGGCTGTATTCGAGTGAGTTTGGAGATGCATTTGGAAGCCATGATTGTGTGAACTTGGCAGCCGGAATGTGGCGAGTTTGAACAAGAACTTGGAGGCAGTGGATGGACGGCGCGGTGGGTGCTGAGACTGATTTCAACTGTTAGTTAACTCGCAACCGTGGGACTGTGAGAAGGTGACACAACCTTTGAGCTGTCATGGAGAGTTGGGTTGATGGTGGTCGAATGTGTAGGTTGGCACGCCAGAAGCTGAAGCAACATTCAGCGGTCAACTCAAAATCTTGAGAATAAAGGGAAGACAAACTATCTTAGGTAGATGCTGTACTCGGTGTATGCAGTACTCGGTGAATGCTGTACTCGGGGTACGCCGTACTAGGTGTATGCTGTACTCGGTGTATGCTGTACTCGGTGTATGCTGTGCTTGGTGTCAACTCATGATCATGACATTGAGAGACAAAGACAGATGACATTACTTCGTGTTCTGCGATGATGGTAGAGTTATGGACGAGACTGTGAGTGATGGGGGATGAAGAATGAGAACGATGTGGAGAATATGAGTGGATACGAGAAACCAGGGGTACAACTTACCAGATTGGGTTGGGGAGACCTCGCATCGGTGTAATTATGTGCTGGAGCGTGACTCGTACCTTCCGCATCAGAGATGGTAAATTGACTTCCACAAGAACTCCTCTAAGTCCCAGTTTCTCATGATGATTTGCCCCATCTCTTCTCATCTCTCTCCTTTTCGTCCTCAACTCTACCGTCACCTAAGAACATGGAATTAAGTCATCCCTTTCTATCTCTCCATGTTATGATCATGAGTTGGACACCGAGTACAGCATACACCGAGTACAGCATACACCGAGTACAGCATTCACCGAGTACAGCATACATCGAGTACACCATATACTGAGTACTGCATACACCGCGTACTGCATACACCGCGAACTTGCATCATCCCAAGATCGACTGTCTCCCGCTCCCAGCCAGTCTCTCAAGCTCTCAGCGGACCTTGTTGTACTCAATTCTCTACATTCCCACAATTACGAGTTAACCAATAAATAGAGTCTCAGCTTCCATCGCACATGCCTCCCGATCTACCGCCTCCAGATTCACTGCCTCCAGATTCACTGCCTCCAGATTGACTGCCTCCAGATTGACCGCCTTCAGATCAATCGCTTCCAGATCAACCGCCTCCAAGTACTCCTCCAATCTTGTTTGATCATGGCCTCCAAGTGTATCTCCCAACACGCTCAATTACGGCTTCCAAGTGCATCTCCGAGTTCACTCGATCTCGGCCTCCAAGTGCATCTCCAAACTCGCTCAATCACGGCCTCCAAGTGCATCTCTGAGTTCACTCGATCTCTCGGTCTCCAAGTGCATCTCCAAACTCGCTCGAGCCCGGTCTCCAAGTGCATCTCTGAGTTCACTCGATCTTAGTCTCCAAGTGCATCTCCAAACACGCTCGATCCCGGCCTCCAAGTACATCTTCAAGGAGCGACTGCGGGTGTACGGAGATACAGGGGTAACGGAGGTGGACAGAGTGACGGGGAGTATATGTTCGGCAGACCGCGGAGTACATAGACAATCATCTCATTTCCATCTCATCATACAATGAAAATACACACTCTATCTTTCCCAACTTTTAGTCTCACTCGCACTGTCCGAGATTTCGTGGATGCGCGCAATTGTGTGGATCCTCAACGCCGGGTAGTATCATATCTTCTCACCCGATTCCTACGCTCCTCGAACCAGAACCGCTCTTTCTCATGAATTCCGTTTGGATGCTCAATGGGCGTGTCCAGGTGCTCCTCCGATTATGCTCGAGTACCATCTGCGGCCAGATTGACCGTATGTATATATATAGAGAGACTTAGATAATGCATGCCATATTATGATGTAGCAAATCTTGTGACTGTAACAAAGACGAATATGATAAGACGAAATTCCTTGTGGTTATGTAAGAACCACTGCTGTGAGAATACGGCACCAAGTCTTCCACACAAGCTGCGCAGCGGTCTCGGCAGCTCTCGAAGTATCCCCCAGAGCTGGGCAGCGGTCTCAGCTTCTCTCGAAGTTTCCCGCAGATCTGCGCAGAGGTCTCAGGAGCTCCAAAATTTGACTATTCTATAAGTCAAATCTCGTAGCATCCTGAATGCACCTCCATAACTGCAGGTGCTTTCAGGAGCACCTGAGAATGCTCTTGCAGAGTCTGAGAGCACTTTGCTTAGCTCCAGGGGGGTCTGGGAGCATCTAGAAGTACTTAGAAGCACTGGTGAGGCCGCCCGGAGTGTCTGGGAGGATTGCGTGTTGCTTCCGGACCGATTTACACTTTGCTGATGTTTCTCAGCTCTTTTCATCTTTTCTCTGCCTCTCTTTGTGATTACGACAAGTTCCCCAACCCATCTGAGCATGACCTCCACAATCACCGCCACCCATGAACCGAACCGACTGCTCTTCACGTGTTGTCCTCGACCGCTCCTGCCTCTCTCACCTCTCCCAGCTCTCCCACCCGTAGTATCGATCTACGACCTCCTATGAACATGGGTAATGATGGCACCCCTCGTGTCCAGATGCTGGGTCGCAATGAATTTGTTGAACTTTGCCATCCAGGCGATGTATTCAAGTCATCGGTAATGCTTCAACTCTGACAAATCGACTCTCCCACCACCGTACCCTCGACCACGACCACGGTCACTGACCTTGCGGAAGCCACGGCCGCGTTTGCCCTGCATAGCACTGAGAATACAGGCTTCGGTCTACACTATAACACCGCCGTGACCGCCTGGTATATGATCGCCGCCAACTGCCCGGGAATCCTGCTTTCGCAGCTGTTCACTCAGTCCCAGTTCGCCGCACATGTTCAATCCCACCCTGACTCCATCACCCCTAATGTTGATCAACTATGGACGAATAACTGCTACTGGTTCTACCCACTTCACTGGGAGAAGGACCCGAAGCCACGATACCCAGTCTGTCCTGATTTCCGATAGTGGGCTTTCCCGCATCATTACTTTCGGACCCTCGAGCCTGGGAATCATTCAAATGTACCCCAGAATGACGAGGTACGTGAGAATGCTGTCGCCCCCTCGGCAGCCTCCGCTTCTGTGAAGAGAGGGGACAAATGGTGTAAAATCTCACACTACGCGGATGCATTGGAAAGAGCCCACCATATACCGAGGGAGGAACGCAATTGGGTTTGTCCATCTCCCTCATAGTCTCGGCTGCGTCGCTGCTAATCTACACTGTGTAGTATAAGAGTAATCGCATGGGGCGGTAAGCGGACCACTCAGTATCTACAACCAATCATACAACCAATGTTGCCAACCTTATTGCACTCTGGGAGGACCTGCACTCCATTTTCGACCAGCGTGCTGGTGTCTGGGTTCCCAATTGCTCCGCGTTCTACGTTTACTTCCTTGCTCTCACGTATGATCTCGGCCCCATCTACCACAACCGCAAATTCCGAGGTTTGACATCTGTCGTATCTGCTCAATTTATCTTTGCACGATTTGTATGGGCCATCTTCCGCTGCAATGTGGGATTTGCTACAAGTTATATTGCTATCACTGTCTGGAACGAGGTAACCAAGGAATGGCAGAAGCAAACAAAAGACGGTAAGGAGTGGCACGATGACCAGGTTCAGGCTCGCAAGATTACCTGCTCAGAAGGTAAAGGCACAGGGAAGGTCAAGGCTGGAGGTGGTAAAATAAGCGACAATGATTCAAGTTATCATGCCCACTTGGGGTCTCAGCTACACGACGACTCCCCCTAACACTCTCCTCTTATTTCTCCACTCGCTCCTCTACCCACCGCTTTATGGCTGGAACTTCGTCGTCAGCTAGCGCTTCCGATCCTGTAACCGGCGCTTCCGCCGCAGTGATCAGTCGGGAAACTTTGGCGGAAATAATCATACTGTCTTGTATCCATCCCCAAGCGATGTCGTACCAATCAGATCACCACTCTGAGGAACTAGCTGCTGCAACGAGTGAGTTTGCAGTCCTGTCCAGGCAATCTTGTGCACACAACATACCGAAACGTAAGGTTCTTTCATTGAACAAACCAATCCTATCTTGGGGCTAACATCGGCCAGGTGAAAAGGGCATCCCCAAGGGCCCCGACAGTGGTACTTGGGGTGTGAGCTTCTGAGCTTAATCAAACAGGCATATCATGATATGGCGTGCGGTGGAAGAACTGATTGCTGGCCATTGGAGTTCGGGACTGGTTGTCCACAAGATGTCGTGGACGACGTGTATGGCAGTGATCTCTCGTGTGACAGACTCCAGCAGGGCACGTCCAGTGCTTTATAGTTTGGGAGTGGGGAGTTGGAGGTTGGTATTGATCTCGCAGAGCACAATTTTGTACCCCCTGCTGACCCAGTACCTTATAGAGCAAGCACCATCTTAAAACTGGGTACACTATTAGACAGAGGAACACAACTGTCTGTGAATGGTGGTTTTGTATTGCATGCTTCTGTATCGCGAATGAAGAAGGTTCGGTACATATCCTTTTACTGGTAGTATTCATTGATACATATAATAATAGCCTGAGGCTGGCAGAAATTCATCTCCAGATTCCTGATCAATTCCCGTTGCTCTCGTTTACACTGATCTCAGACGAAAATCTCTGATTCCAGTTGCATTAATTCTGGTTGCATCAATGCTAGTTTTGGTAATCGTAGCTGATCATTATTAGGGTGCACAGTTTCGTTTAGAATAGCTGGAGGTATTGTTGGGATCTTGCACCATTGGGCTACCAAATTCACTTATCCATATCATGCGGGGAATCATGCCCCCCTTATTAGCCATAAGTGGGCCATAGTAGGCCAAAGGGCCACCACTCCCATTAATTGTATCATCCCCACCGTCGCGACAAACAAAACCACAGTACAGTTTTCCTCGCCATATCGCACTCACTTCAATATCCATCTCCACTGTTAGTTTAGATGCTTGATTGACTTATTTACAAGGCCACAAGGCCAGATATATATACAGTACTCAAGGGAGCAGGTGCGTACACTCCATCTATAGATACTGCTGAGCGTTGTCAGCACATATCAGCAGACCACTTCGTCACCCCGCTTCGTCACCTCTCGCCATCAGCCCAGTCGGTCTCCACTCTTGGTCAGCCCGATTCATCAGCCTCTATCCATATGCCCTGCAAAGGCTAACCATCTTGGTGTATCCGAAACACCTTACAGTAACAATTGCCCTCGTCCTATGTTCTGTAGGAAGACCATTTATACATACGAAAATCTGTGCTCTCTCTCCCGACCATAATCCGGGTCGCATACAGTTCATACATAGTTCATCACTGGTGCCACTCTGTTCGCCCCCATTGCTGCTTCGGTCACTTCACTCACTTTGGCTCCCCTGGCTAGACCCATCGTCTTCCTGTGGCACAACACTTTTGCAGCCTCAGTCATCTTTGCGCACCTGCTGCTGAAAGCAATCTTGTTTCTTTTGCAGTTATGGCACTTCTCTGGTGTGCCGGTATGGCCACAGAGAGTGTCTTGCTTTGCATTGCACCCCATGCCATTGTACTGGTGGTCTCTGGTACGGTGTGGGCATGAGCAGTAGCCACACATGGGCAGGTGGCTGCACTGGCTCGCAATGTGGCCCCATCCCCAGCACAGCTCCCATCTACTGTCAAGACCCATTTTGATGAATGGTACCACACTCCCGCCGCCTTGATGTCTTCCTTCAGTAATCTCTGTGCTACTTTGCTCCATTTCACAACACTGACCACCATCACCGCGGAGATCTCCCGATTCTGTCATCTTCGCCTCATAGTACCGAGATTCTGTAACCCCAGGAGTGACACTCCAGGTTTACTGGTCAAAGTAGTATCCTTAATTACTCCAGGACATCCTTCAATGGTAAGCAAGGAGCTTCGCTCGGGATGTGGCAACCACTGTAAACAATCTGAATGTAATGAATTGGCATTTCCAATGCATATATTGTTAAGGCGTTTATCCTCCTTGAGAAGGTTGAGTGTGGGTAAATGGACCCTTTCGTACATGTGGAAGTGAATGGTATTGATGATGCGGCCGAAGTCCCGCTAAAGCTAACTACGCGAGCGATCCGCAGAGCCGCAACCTATCTTGACCACCCGCATCGATGCCTCTCTGCCTTCAATGAACCCAGAGGTCTTTTAAACTGCTTCTATCCTTTCTAATCGATACCAGAAACTACACTTGTCTCTAGAACTCCAGTACGTTGCCATCCTACAAACCAACTACCTTTTTGTTCGCAACTACCGATATCCTCTCTCTCCTGACTCGTTCATCTCCTAATCGTTATTTGATTATACTCAGACCACCAGTATCGTGGGTATCATCAAATTTGCATTTCTTTTCTTCTGGACCAGGAGTATACTTTTGATCTTTATTGTAAATGGATTATACTCAGATCTCCAATATCCATTATATCATCAACCCTGCAGTTCTCTGCTTCAGAACCTGTGGTACCCTGTAAATCTAATGACTACTACACTAGTAGGCTTTGTTCGATTGTGTAGCTATGCTGCCAATCTAAGCTTCTACTATATCAGATTGTACAATGAAGTCGCTTAAATCTGGCTGCATACAAATCGTGAGCTTCTGGATTGGTACTTATCATGGGGCGTCAGCACAGAAGAGACCATGATCATCCATAATCATTTTCTGCTCACTACTGCTGTAGGAAATCATTTGTCAGCAATCATAAAAGATCCACTCTGGTATCTCAGACCAGTGGTAGCCAATGTCATCATTGTTACTTTACATGTATCAATTGAAGCTTGATTCTGATGAAATCTATGTCAAAACGTATGATCTATACACAGCCTGTCCTATAGTCTAGGACTTATGCACTCATGCACCATGCCATATCATTTTTTCATATGCTCATTCAAGATCTCATACAAGATCCTGAAACCCAATCCTAATGTATATATGCAATACTTCCCCTCCTCCTACACTCTGTCGGAAGAACATATATTAGAAATAAAACCAGTTGTCTGCAGGCCATAATCCGGACCTCATGAAATTCAGTTGTGCATCACTGGTGCATTATTAAAACCCTCTTCCTCATAGTGACTATAGCGGGCAGGGAAAGAGTACAACCGTAGTTTTTGGAATGGCCATCCCAAACTGGAATCAAAAGTCAAATATGTAGTGATGAATCAGGAAAAGGAAGTAAACCTTTAACCATATATCAATTTCCTTTGCAACGTCTGAATCTACTTCCAATCTACTAAAGTTACAAAATACCACAATCTCATGCCCTTCGTAATCTTTTTGTATATTTATATATTCATGATTTCCTAGCTTCATGGCTTTCTGTCTTTCTAGCTGTGGGGCTTTGTGTATTCAGTAATGCTGCCGGGTGTTGTTGTTTATTCATACTGCATTCACTCTAACTAGCGAATTATAGTATTTCACTTTTTGCTGGAACTCTGTAGTATGAACCGGGTGTGTCAATCACGTCCTCCATACTGTCAGATTCTACCCTCTCTTTGTCCTTTCCTCCAGTTTTCCACGTTCTAACCATACTGCCTACCCCTCCTACTAGTGTTAGCGACTGGTCTAAATTCCCAGGTCGGTTCCAGGTCCGGTTCCAACCCGGAACCGAACCGTTGCAACGGGTTCCCACACAAAACCCGCTCCTCACAAGTCAACATTTCTTGCTCCAATTAAGCATTTGAGTTCTGATCGTATCACAACATAATCAATATGTGGATTGCGCAGTTTCAGTCGCACTTTCACCGCCCGGTTTCAGATTTGTGATCCAACATGTATTCGTTGAGTCGCGATCGAAAACCCGCCAATCTCACGGAAAATGAGCAATTTTTTCACAAACATGCAATGAATATCAGTCGGATTGCAAATTTGAATGCAGGAGCTGAATGAGCGGCTACAGCCGAACAATTTACAAATTGACCATGTCATGATACCATCAAAACTTAAATACTTGATTGCAGCCAAAGTTGTAGAAACTGTAAAATGGAACCGTGGTCTGTTTGAACCCATCCCCGAACCCGTTGGGTTCCACTGTTTTCGGTGTAAAAATCCCGCCTGGACTGTCTGGTCCTGTTCAAAACCCAGTCCGCAGCCGGCTAACCCGGAACCGTTGCTAACACTACCTCCTACCAACTATCCGATGTCTCATCAATTTTATTGCAGTGCAATATCCAAACTGTTTAATTTCCATCTCTTTGAACCCTTTAATATGCCCACGATAGGGGTGACAAGCATACTTATTCCAATACAAAGAAGGTATATTGATGTTGATTGTTGTGGAGCAGATCCGAGGATTTGAAATCCTAGCACTGCAGTATAGCAATACAGCTTCTTATATGTTGATAAGCACAATACCACTTTACCACAGAGACCTGCCCCTAGAGTACCATTGATAGTTTGTAGATTTGTATATATTCCAATTGGCACTGGGACTGGTACATGTTTCCAATTATAAGTCGTAGTATTCTTGAATTAGACTATCAAATTAGGTTGGGGAAGTTGTGAAATGGTAAATATTGAGTAGTATATTTGAACTGTGGTTGTGTGTTTTTTCCCGTGAAATGGCTGTGCAATCGTGTTTATATCAGGCATCTTTGATGTATCAGAATATTGGATATAAATTGGGGTTGGATTTGTAATAGTTGATTAGTGATCATATACTGCCAGTCACTGGTTCTCAAAACTCTCTCTGAAAAAGAATAAAATGATTTGATTTCCATTGTGTCCATCATATTATTATCTGTAGATATATATGAGTACATGATTATAGAAGTGAACATTCATATTCTCTCCCATGTCTTCAGAAATTTGTCGATATTAGATCAAAACATTTTGCCTGTCACAATAAATCAGTAGTGGTACAGTATTATCATGGAGATTCAAATCAGTATAGTCAGTGTAATCAGGTTGTGAGTATTGTAATTAGTGCAGTCATTACTGTGAATATTTTGGTTTAGAAAGTTGTAGTGATTAGTACTCATGGTGACTCAATTGGAGTCTGTATATTGTAGAAGGTAATTATTGTTTCTAGAATTGAATATAGATGGTAGTTCAATATAAACATATCAAAGGGTTCTGATTACTTGGTAATCTTTTGATATCTTGATTCAAGATCTATTCATTTATGATACTTGTGTTTTGTAGAGTCTTCTTCCCTCAATTCTCAGCTAATACATATATGGTGCTCAATAGGTTAGATTTTGATATTGAAGAATTCTCATATAGGCCTGAGTATTGTGATCTTTTATTTCTCCAAGGTGTTCATACAATTGTGCCATGGTAATTGAGTACGTGCATGCATGAGGTTATCACGACATTGATAAGTCAGGCATTTGTAGGTCTATGAGGATAGGTAGGCCTGTCTTATATATTGAAATGAACATTATTGGTATTATAGCCAACTTCTCACTACAACTAACTACCATGAGAACTTCCTACCCAGTTGCACTAATATAATAGATTCACACTAATGCAACAGAGCTGCACCATAACATGGCCAGAGCCATCCAGTTATATCACAATCTTCTCCAATTATCTTCAAGAAACATCTTAAAGAAACAAAACCACTTAATTAAAAACAATCATGTTTCTGCTAGACATCTCAACAATGCCAACGAAACAATTATTAGAGTGTCTAGTCACACTACCCCAACCAAGAAACGAACAAATACACCATATATTCCTTCTCCTACAAGAACTGTGCTACTCATATCTTTTTCCATCTTACTTTCTTCTTCACCTTTGTCTGCCCGCCTCATGTCTTCCAATACTATTTCACTGTCAGGTTTGCTTTCACAATATTCTCCTCTGGCTCAGATATATTGATTTCTGGTTCCAAATCTTCCTTGTCACTTGGGATTCCCAACTAGTTCCACAAGATATATGCCAGTGATATGTAATTGATTCAATGACCTAACACATTCTTGCTAGGCTTGTCTGTCCGGGCTGAGAAGGCAGCTGCCAGGCAGCCCTAGAGTTATCCTTGAGGGCAACCCTAATCCAGCTATCCTTGACTGTAGTGTCAATGTGGATGTCGTTTGGAACGTTCAGCTTGATGGCATGGGAATATATTCAGTGGATTATGTCTTGGCCAATATTGCCATGTATCAGTGTGCAGAACATAGAGTTGACTTTGGCATATGTATGTCACGGCGGCACGTGACCCAGGTCCGGGTAACGGCCATTCTATATAGTCAGCTCGCCACGAGACTTAGATCTCTAGCGATAATCTTACCTATACACCTATATTTACTATTACTCGAGTCCACGTTTGCAACCGTATACCATAATTACCATACGTATGCCTATAAGGCCGAACGCTGGCGTACGTGCCCTTACAATGTAATTGGCATATTGTTTGTATTCCAAAATACCTTTGCATGGGTGGTGATAGTAGTGTTAGCAACGGTTCCGGACTGTCACTTGGGGTCTGGGTCAGGGTCCAAACCGAACAGTTGCCAAATTGACGGTCCAGATCGTCAATAAACCCGAAATGCCCACTCGGGCACGGTTCCATGGTAAACTCCCAACCCGTCTGAATTGGGCGGGTTTTCAGCGGGTCGCCCAGCGGGTCCATCTATAGATTCATATGAGGCTGTTGTATTTGCACTGTGTTAATAGTATCTTATCAAAATCGCGTTTTCAGCAACCAACGATGTGCTTTTGTTTGTTGAGGAGTGTGTAATATGGATCAATTGGGTATCTGTGTTTCACCTTCGATATATGCTATTGTTCCCTAGCAAGGCGGTCACTAATACAGTTACGCACGCGAAGATCCGCGCGATGCCTTGATTACAAAATATGCAAGTCCTAAAACTGCTGAAGCTCGGTTGACGCTCATTTGCAGGATGCCGCAGGGAGCATCTCGCTGTTGCTTTTGCCTGTAAAGGCTGCCAATAACCCATAAATGGATGTCCACAACTAATCGGAACAAAACTTACCGAAGATGCAAAGCTAAAAATCGTTGACGCTCCGTTGACGCTCATTTTTAGGACATTGTAGAGATGTCGTCACCACTGTTTTTGCCTAGAAAGGCAGCCGATGATCTGATTATGACCTATCGTCGCCGCACAACACTAGGATTTTCCATGATACAACGCCGAAAGTCATTGACGCTCCGTTGACACTCATTTTCAGGACTTAGTAGCGATGTTGTTGCTGGAGGTTTTGCTTAGAAAGGCGGCCGGTAGCACGATGATGGCGTAACGTCACCGAACAGCCCATGCAATTTCCAAGATGCAAGGCCAAAAGTCGTTGATGCTCTGTTGATGCTCATTTTAAAATATTGTCCATTCAACATCTGCTGCTGTCGACAATTGATTTCATCCTGATTTGACTTGATCGGCTGTTATTCTGCCTGATTGAGACCCAGCCCTGTGGCAAAGCCGAGTGGCGTAATAATCTTGCACTGTTCACTCTCACACAACTAAGAATGGTATATCATGCCCAAAGACTCATTGCGCCTGCTATACATCTATTTATGAACCGATATTCACGATCTACTTCTTACCATTCCCCCATAATATATCTCTAACTGAAACTCTCGGTCAAGATACATAAAGCTGGTGAACCATTGACTCATTATGTCCTACTGTTTCTTCCTTCCTTCATTTCTCCGCGTTTGAACTGCATTGACCGTCACCAACACCTTTTCAGCCTGTCTCTTTGACATCTGTGTCAGACGAACCAATCCGGGCAAATTTGGCGCCGCGCTCACAACCTCCTGCTCTGGGCATTCAGGATCCTCAATGGCATTGTTGGGGCCTATCTCAGATTCATCGTCTGCTGCACAATCATCTTCGCTGTCATTTGGATTATCCAAATCGCCATTCCAGTTCAGCCAATCATCAGGGTCCAGAATGCTGTCACGTGCGCTATCGTCATCGCTTTCGACTGGATGACGGTTGATTCTCCGGATTTGGCGGACATCTAAGATCTGAGTTCATCCTCCAGGGAGGTTCTTTGCAGACAAAGCTGGTGGCAAAGGTGATCATTCTGACAATTCAAATGCAGCCGCCCCATCATGTTGAAAGAGTGACCAGGATTCTTGAAAGCTCTCTTCAGTGTCCGAAATGTATCCCATGGCGGTCATCTGCTTGTTTTGAGCGCGAGATTCCATCTGTGTATCATGTAGATTTTGGCTGCTCTGCCACATCTCCAAAAAGTCGTGAACCTTGGCCATTCTGTGCAATTTCCTTTCCTCCGCCTCTTTCTTCATTTCCGAGTTGTTTTCTGTGTGTGGGGTATCCAATTCTCGGTCAGTGCCTGCCAAAATCCCGTTATTGGGTCAAGCAAACCGCCTGACAATGACTTTTTCGTGAAGGGTCTCGGCTGTGGTTTTTGACTGCCTCCACCCAATAACATCTCGGCCAAGGGAAAAACTGGCCTCCACTCCGACACCATGTGGTATGGTAGAGAATATGTCGCAAGCCACATTGGAGAGATCCGTGTACTTTGAGTGTGTTTCCTCCTGTTGGGGCCACCAATCAGTTATGTCCGGTATACAAAATGTACTGCTAATCACCATTGGGTCGGAGTGGTAATCATTGAGATTTGGATTAATTTGTCCCCAGTTCTTGGGTGCTTCAGGTGGCGAATTGAAATAGAGCCAGGCGGCAGTCAATATGCGGGCTGCGTGATCACTTCTTCCGGGAGTCGTCTCAGGCACCTTGTTAGGCATCAAGTATTCCTCATCATCGCTGGACAAATCATATGGAGCAAAGGATGATTGATAGGACCCTGATGCCCTGGCGGAGAGGACGACATTGCCGCTTGGTACTGTTTCGAGCTTATTGACCGGCCCACGTCGATGTTTAGCGCAGTATTCATTTTCCACATACTTTAGAAAGGCCTCTGGGTATTGTGAAGTGTACGATGTCTCGTCCTCAGGATTAATATCCATTCCCTTGTCCCACATACTTCAGAAAGGCCTGTTGGTATTGTGTAGTGTACGATGTCTCGTCCTCAGGATGAATATCCATTCCCTTGTCCCACTTTCTAAACATTCGCAACTTCCGGAATAAATGAAGGATTTGTGCGGAAATCAGGAGCATGCCCGTCGTTGGTGTCACATCAGCGTAGTTGTTGGAAAGCTTCTGCCGAGCTAACTTCACAGCGAAGAACAAGTCATCATTCCATTGAGTATTCTTCTTGGCCAAAGCCCGTGTCACGCCGTCCATGTGATAGAACATCTCATTGTACACTGAGATGACGTGATGCAATGTGACTGTATGCCTCTCTGACATCCAAAGGGTCCAATATCGAAATGGCGTCAACACTTCCATGACATACTTGATAATCGTCCATTCATCCTGAGTTGTGAATAATGGCCGATAATGAGCGTATTTTGCGTTAGGAAGCCACGCATGGGTGAACTCCCGTAAGCGGTAGGTGCGCTCGAGTAACTCCAATGTAGAGTTCCATTGTGTCTTCACATCCATAATAGGAAGTACCGCAATGCGGACTTTGGCTTTTTGACAATCAATCAACTCGTGTCGGTGACCAGGTGTCAGCGTAATTAATACAGCAAGCGTTCTCGGCAATATGAAGGTCAGCTTCAGGACTTTCAAAATATCATGAAATGCGTACTTTCTCAATTATCTTTGCTAAACCTGGTTTCATGGCCGACACCTTGTTGATTCTAGCAT
>Ga0307512_10001819_pt1 | contig 28719 bp, 24 predicted proteins | sample 14_EM_MG_FD_200267 | JGI IMG/M metagenome (GOLD analysis project Ga0307512, IMG submission 200267) | Populus trichocarpa ectomycorrhiza microbial communities from riparian zone in the Pacific Northwest, United States - 14_EM | ecosystem: Host-associated > Plants > Roots > Unclassified | place... | reverse complement strand
AAGCTCAACATCTTCGAGATTAGGGAAGACCTTTGGAGCATCAAGCTACAGGACTGCGGAGATGTCGACAATTACGCATCGCGGATCGATCGGAAAGTCAAGGATTACAATCTCTGCGCTGGGCCAACGACCACTGACACTGACGCTACCGACACCGATGCGAATGCAAAGACAATCGCCAAGATGAGCGAGCAGGAACACATCTTCTACCTCCTTCGCGGGATCCCAAGGAACGACGAGTGGAAAGTCTTCCTGGAGCTCATGATGGACAAAAACGCCACGATGACCGCCACCCCCGATGAGATCGTCACCAAGCTCGTCGAAAAGGAAGCTGCAATCAAGAGAGAGAATGGGCTCGCTCCAGAAGCTCTGCTCTTTGCAAAGAAGGGTGGCAAAGGTGGTGGTAATGGCGGTAAAGCCGGTAAAGGCGGCAGAAGTCCAAGGAGGGATAAGAGAGATGACAAGAGAGATAATAAGGGAGACAACGATAGGAAAGAGAAGGATTTCCGGAAGTGCTTTCATTGCCAGCGGCGAGGGCATACCACCGAGAACTGCTTGAGCAAGCAACGCGGTGATGCTCCAAAGGATGCCGACACTGCAGCAAAAGCATCGACTGAGACTACTTCGACTCTCACGACTTGGATCGAGAACCATTGGATGGTGGCCAGCTCAAGTGCTTCATCCAGTGATTGGTTCATCGATTGCGGATGCACGACTCACATCTCCAGCCGTCGACCAATGTTCATCACCTACACCGAATATCCTCCGAATACTAAGAAGGTGAAGGGATACAATGGGGTCACATCGTTTGCATCAGGATATGGAAGTGCTGGGTTGATTTATCAACTACCAGATGGAAGGACGGAAACGATCATACTCCAAGAAGTGGTGCATTTGCCGGGGTCGTTCAATCTCATCTCACAATCTCAGATAATGGACAAGGACATCAAAGTCGAACCAGTGAATCACTACGGTCTCAACCTCTACAATCGCCATGGCAAGTTGATTGCCACTGCATTACAGGTCGATGGGCTATTCGTTCTGGATCGAGTTCTGGATCGCGCTCCAGAATCGACCGAATACTCCGATATCGACAACAACAACAGCTGTCTGCTGGCACGTAAGACGACTAGGCATGCATCTCGGCATGATGCAGATAAGCGGATGTTATGGCACCGCCGCCTGGCACATGTCGGTCTCATGGCTTTGGCGATCTTGCAGACGATCACCGATGCCCCGAGAATGACCGGCAAGTGCGATCGCGAGAGTTGCATCAAATGCATATTGACCAGAGAACCCTTCACTCCGAACATGACTTCCCGTGCCACTGAGCCTCTGCAGCTCGTGCACTCGGACATATGCGGTCCACTGGAAACAGCCATCGGAGGAGGTCGATGTATGCTGCTCTTCATCGACGACACCACAAGGCATACGGATGAGTACATATTGAAGTACAAGTTCGAAGCCCTTGAGAAATTCAAAGAATGGAAGGCTCTTAGCAAAAAGTAGTCGGGCAAGCAAGTGAAGCGATTTCGTACTGATGGAGGCGGTGAGTATACCTCCAAGAAGTTCGCAGAATGCCTACAATCAGAAGGGATCTTAAAGGAATCGACTAGGCCCTACACTCCTCGGTCTAATGGAGTCGTCGAACAGGCAAACGGCACGATCATGGAGCGCGTATGATGCATGCTGGACGATGCCGGACTTTTGAAGAAGTACTGGGCATTTACATTCTCAGTGGCAGTCAATCTCGAGAACCGCACTCCGACGCAATCGGTAGTCGGTAAAACCCCGTACGAGGCCTGGCATGGGAGGAAGCCAATTGTGAAGCATCTCTGTCTGTTCAGATGCTTGGCTTTCTTCCACGTTCCGAAAGAGAAACAACAGAAGTTGGATTACAGAGCCACTCCCGGCATATTCGTTGGGTACAGCATATCGACTAAGCAGTATTTCGTATACGATCCATTGGCCAAGACGTTTCACCGCTCCCGAGATGTGGTATTCAGAGAAGGGAAACGGTACACAGCACCGAATGCTGCAGACAAAGCGATCATGACCGAGCATTTCTACAGAGATGTCATCGAGGAACCCAAACCCACAGAGAAGTAACCAACCAAACGTCAAACGGAGGAGTCATTGGACGATGACCCACCTCCGGATCCTCCGCAGCCGAGGACGAAGTCACGAGAATTGGCTGGCCTTGAGACGTCACTGGGAGATGCATGGAAGCCGCCAGCCGAAGGTAGTCGCCGGAACCGCGCTCGGAATGATACATTGGCAAAGTCTGCATAATTGGCTCTCGAAGATGAGGAATTCGAGGATATAAATCCAATCTACGCTGCAGCTGCGATCTCCGACCATCACAAGGATGCGATCAATCCAAAGTCTTACAAAGCAGCGACCGAGTCTCCGCTCGCCGAGAAATGGGATACCGCGATGAAAGAAGAGTTAGAAGCAAATGGTCAGCATCAAGTCTTTGGAGATTTCGTGGAGCTTCCCGAAGGGAGAAAGGCTTTACCAAGTCACTGGGTATACATGATCGAGCGCGATAGAGCAGGCAATGTGCACCAGTTCAAGGCCAGGCTAGTCTGTGCAGGAAATCACCAAATCGAAGGCATCGACTACCAGGCTACGTATGCACCGACTGCTCGCTTGGGCCACAATAGACTGGCACTCCCGATCACCGCCAAGTACGATCTTGAGATCCATCAAATGGACGTATGCACGGCTTTCTTGGGAGTTGACTTGGAGGAAGAGATCTATATGCACCCGCCGCAGGGATATTTTTGTTTGGTCCAAACTGGGAGCCAATACTACGATCCAAAGTCAAAGACTTCGCGGAAGATGGTACTCCGCTTGAGAAAGTCTCTTTATGGCCTGAAGCAGTCTTCGCACGTTTGGTACGGCACTTTTAAGGACTGAGTGATCTCGATTGAAGGCGAGGCATCACGTGTCGACGGAGGACTGTTCGTGCTCCATGATGAGGATCAAGGCACAGTCATCGCCGCAGTCATTCTGTACATCGATGATCTCCTTATCATTGCTAACGAGGGCTTGATTGCGCAGATCAAAGATCAGATGAAGGAGAGGTTCCGGATGCATGATCTCGGGAGTGTCTCCTTCTACCTTGGCATGAACATCGAACGCAATCGGGAGCATCACACGATCGACATCCATCAGCACAGCTACATTCGGACGATCTTCGCGAAGTTCAGAATGGACAAGTCCAGGCCAGTTGCCACGCCAATGCCAATGACGCTTCACAAGAGGAAGCCCGACGAAGAAGCCTGCGATCCGACCATATTCCAATCGATGATCGGAAGCCTTATGTACGCGATGACCGCCACTCGGCCCGATATCGCATATGTCATCGGCGTTCTCAGCCGGTACAATCACGACCCGAGCAATGAGCATATGATAGCTCTGAAGCGCATGTTTCGGTACCTCAACAGCACGAAGGACTGGCGACTGCGGTTCGGAGGAGCACTCGGAGGAGCACTCGGAAGAGCACTTGGAGAAAGTACACTCGGATGAGAAGGAGCAGGCGCACTTAGATGGTATGTCGATTCGGACTATGCTGGATGCCCGGATGACTATAAATTGACAAGTGGACAGGTCATCACCTTCGGAGGAGCGGTCGACTGGCGATCAAGAAAACGGAAGTCGACAGCCCAGTCCACGACCGATGCCGAATACTATGCCTTTGGAGTAGGCTGCATGAGACTCACACAGATCTCGCATCTCTTGAACGAGCTCGGCATCCCGACGATCCCTCACGTGTTCTCCGATTCATAGTCACTGATCGCGAGCATCAAGAACAGAATCTACCGCGGAACTGCAGTTGCACACATTCCGACCAAGTAATATAATGCTGCAGATATGGCTAGAGATGCAGAGATCGACTTGAGCTACGGACCGACTGCTGAGATGCTCGCCGACTGCTTCACAAAGCCACTGCCGAAGCCCGCCTTCTTGAAGCAGTGTGTTGCGATGGGACTGATCGGAATTGGACTCGGGAATGGCCTCGTAAATGGCCTCGGTACGCTCGGTAATGGTCACGGGAATGGTATTGGATTTGGCAATGGCATCGGGAATGCCGTCGGAAAGTAAATCGATTGGGCACATTTGTTTCGAGGAGATCCACGATGTTTGATAGGCTATTCTTCTCTTTTGTTTACGTTGTGTTTGAAACGGACGTGATAGCCGTCCTGGAGGAGTGTTGAGCTGATTGGAAGTACGGATATCGCTATGCCAAGGACTATGATGTAACTTGCCTCTTTTGTAGTTAGCACAATTAGTCATCGATCGACCTTATGTCGATGCGACATGTCTCATTACATGATACAATAGACCCACCGTCGCATACTCCCGCGCACACTCGACTACTTGAGCACACGCCACTGTACAACAGACCAAATGTTGTTTTGCTGCATCGCTGTGTTCCAGTATTTCTCTATCATCTGCCCATGTGGGGCTTCAACTAATGCTTTTGCAACCAGTCGCATTCCATATCGTACCTTCTCCAAGTCGCTTGAACTCATAGACGGCCATCTGTTCCACATGATGACTTCCAGGAGTCTGCCCGTTGCAAATAGAAGGCTCGTCATATCTCAGTGACCAAATCGATCGATGCTGCGGCTTCCTGAGACCATTGATCGAGGTGTAAAAACAGCCTGCATTGGCAATTGCCACTGCCTCTGTCTCTGATACCTTTCTGAAGCTCACGTTTGGGGTGGATTTGTAATGATTGCCCGGGTTTCTGGCTTTGGGATGGGGTCAGGCAGGTTTTCAACACCGCAGAGTGGAGTGGGAGTGTGAGCAATGCTGGACGTGGGGCTGGATACAACGCGACATGTTGAGTGTGTCTGGGAGGTCCCTCCGGGTGCTGGTGTGCTATGACTACTTGTACCCAGCATGGTGGTTGGAGTATTTATTGACTGTCGCTGTGTATGGGACAGGGTGAAATCACGCATTGAGTGACACCTGCAACAAGAGAATTGTTCAGCGAAGTACAGGGGGTGGAGTTCTGACCATGGAATGTATAGGCTATGGAACTCCTTCCTTGAGAGGGATCCCTCTTGCCAGCCGGTACAGAAAGGCGTCGCATTGCAGGGGGATGGTAAACATTCCCCGAAGGCCCACGCTTTTGTTGATTTTGAAGATTATTAAGAGTTCGGACATGCACTACCACCGGAGTCATGTCTTGGCGACAGCTTTCGGAATGCATTGTGCGATATTGATGTGCTACCTTATACACATAGGAGATATTTTCTCTGCCTGCGTGTGCAATGGCAGGCGAGGTCGACTCCTATTTGAGCGAACAGGGAGGGATTCGATATATACGGAATGCGCAGTGTAGACCCTGCCAGCCTCCAAACCGAGACAATACTCAGGGACAAGAATCCTTGTAAGCCTTCACTTATGGCATTAACTGCCATCAGATTATAATCAGCACTGATATGCACTGTTTCAGCACCGTCTGCAGGTCTAGTTGCACCGCTTGATAGGTGTGTGTCTTCTTGGCGCCATTATCATAGTATTGCACTCGATCTTGGCACGATACTTCGAAGCATAGATTGTGCATATCCTCTGCTTCCCGGTTGATATCCAACTTTCGCAGACCTGAAAGTATCACACAAAGAACCATGAGGTATTCTCTATCGTAAGATTTCTGTTGCGTGTGATTCTTCCACAGCTAGGCGTGTTGGTAGCTGTGTTGGATGGTTGCACAGTTGGGACAACCTGAGAACTACTCAGCGTGCTCCGAGATGCATAAGGTCTGAGCGGTAAAAGTCGTGTGCGATGCAAAAACAACCCCCGGCATCAAAAATGTTTCTCTCCGCGTGTCATGAACCTCGTCTCGTGGCTTCTTACTCAGGCAGTGCCTTATGGTTCTTCAAGATGAAGGCCGTGCCTTTCTGTGTTCATGATCCAACAAAACAAGTTGAATAAAGAAATCGCAGGAACTGAAGTATATATATCCCTTTTTCCTGCCTACACCTCCATTCTCGATTCCTCCCAAATTAAACACTCCGTCAGCATCATAAACTATCTTGACATCACGTGACTTGCACAAAAGAATCCCTCCCATTCTATATCCCACCAAATATCCTATACAACTTCGTACTTTCCCTGGGGGCTTCCTTCTGCTACATGCAACTGTATTATAATGCTAATGCCTCGGATGTAGATTCATTTTCAACTCCCAGAGATAGCACCAATTGGCAGCTGCAAAGGACAGGGGAAGGCTACTACTAGGGCAAAAATGCCACCGTAGATTATAATTCGACGCCTGGCTTCAAATCGGGACTGTATAACTTGATTCATCTCACAACAGATCCGTGGACTCATATGCATATACAATGTTTGCGGTGTTATTGATGAGTGGGCATGGGACATCATGCATGACAAAATCTTTCTTGGTCCAGTCACGACTTGCCACTTTGCACTAATCCAGCTAATGTGGCCGCACCACTGGAGCAGGTGTTTGCCTCTTCAGGAGTGGTGGGCAGCCTTCAACTGATATATTGGGCAAATGATTGACAAAACCCCTGACCAAATGAACAATTGTAGGTTGGACAACCCATGTGCCTTGGTGGATCAAGTTGAGCGTTCCAATCTGCAGACAACCAGCTCGGGGAAGGTTAAATGCAGTGGGCAGCGTTCCTCTTCGTATGGTAGCGATAATCTAAGGGCAAAGATTGTTCTGCCAAGCTGCCGGCAGTACAAGCCAGGTGACTTCCTGACCTGTAAATGACTGAATTGGGTGGAGATGATTCACGAGGATGATGATGATGAGAGCAGGGTACATATTGGAGCGCTGAGGAGTGGAAGGAGCAGTCCTGGCGACGGCAATGACACTGACAATGGGGAGGGTGAGGAGTAGACGCAGGGCGGTGGGAACTGGACAGGGCAAGGGAAGAGAGGAAAAAGGATCGGAAGAGGAAAGGGAATGGGAATGGGAAGTGGAAGGGGAAGGAAACTCAGGAAGGGAAAGGAAAGGGGAAGGGAAACGGTAAAGGGAAAGGTATTGTTGAACAAACGGCAGGGGGAGATCATATCTCTTGTGCCGTCAGCTTTCAGTTGCAGAAGCCAATGTTTGAGGCGGACTCGGACACGGAGGGCAAACTAGTGCGTGTATATTTAGCACCGCAAGCATCTCCCGCCCCATCAAGTTCATCAGATAATGAGACCAACTCTACTGAGGATTAGGATGGCAATTATAACTCAGAACATGATTCTGATGTGAATATGCGCATGGAGGATGATGTGGACGCACCATATGTTATTGATTTAGACGGCGATATGAATTTGGACATGGACAATCACGATGAGGAGGAACATAAAGAGGAGCAAGACAAAGAGCAGGAAGATGAGGAGGAGGTAGTTGAGGATGAGGAGGAAGATGAGAATGAGGATGATGGCAAAGAACCTCGGATGATTGGCCAGGGAGAGATGCTAAATACATCGGCTCATGATCTTGATACCATGGTAGAAGATCAGCCAATCGTGCTACCTGAGCAGGGCCAGGAGATGCACTTGCATACCCCACGGCCACAACCTGCGGGGCCTGCCCCTTGGCCACACACCCTGGAGCGTCGCCCATCACCACGATCTCCAGAGCCTCATCCCCTCAGTGGGCTGAAGTATTTGGGGCATGTGTCGCCACAAATACCTCGGCCGGCAGTGCCAACTCTGCGAGAAGCTGAGGTAGCTGGAAACTGCTCGGATGAGGATGTGCATCAGCTGCTGCTCCGCGGATCACAAGGTGGTGACAACCTCCCCGATGTCCCTCGCCATGAGGTACGCCCACATGTCTCAGCAGGCGAGGAGCGAACCGGTTCTCGCGGTGCAGCGGAGGCGATGGGTGTTGTCTGTGGGTTTGGGTCGGGTCCTTGTCCCGTTCATTTCCCTTGTTCGAGTCTATCTATCTCATGCATTGATTATTCCACATGTCCCAAGGATTTTGGATCGCTCAGCGTTTATTTCATTTATGGGATTCATATTGGTTCAATTTTATTCATAGTAATATGGGACATCATGCATGCTGTGTTTGTGCAACTCCGGGGGTGTAAGGATCCTCCTTGCGATGCTGTTGAGGTTCAATAAATCTCTCAAGTTAGCTGAAAGTATCATAAGCTTACACCCACACCAGGTTGCTCAAGCCCTGCACCAACTTTCGTCCCATTCGACAGTGTATACTCCACGCCTCAAGTCTCGTCGACCATGCCTGAGGAGACCCCTTCACAGTGCCGCAAATTTTCATGCCGAATAAAGTTTACCTAAGACCACTGGCAACTTGAACATATCAAATGACTCCATCCCGAACACCTTCAAGTTTCATGCCGGACGAGTCTGAATATTCCCAGCGCGCCCCGACGTGTTGAACTGACTCAGCATCATGAATCCAACTCTATCAATGATTCAGTCGAAAACGTGGACGAGTTTCCCTACCTTGAACACATTGAACATATTGCAGACTCGAAGTCTCAAACACTGCCATCGCTGCTGCCGAGTAGTGATAGCAACGGTTCCGGACCTTCACTTCGGGTCTGGGTCTGGGCCTGGACTGAACCGCTGCCAAATTGGCGGTCCGGGTTGTCAATAAACCGAAACCGTCAACTCGGGTACAGTTCGATGGTTAACTCCCAACCCATCTGAATTTGGCGGGTTGTCAGAGGGTCGCCCAGCAGGTCCATCCATAGATTCAATTTAGCCACATGTTGTTGCAGTATGTTAATAGTATCCTATCAAAATCGCATTTTCAACAACCAAGGATGTGTTTTCGCATGCTTTGCAGCTTGCAATATCAATTGTTTTGGAATCGGTGTTTTACATTTGATAGATTGTATTTCTGCCTCTCAGTGCAGGCAATAATTCCGTTATGAACGCAAAGATTCTCGCAATGCCTTCATTACACAATATGCAACAACTGAAACTGTTGAAGCTCCGTCGACACTCATTTTCAGGATGCGACAGGGAGCATGTCGCTGTTGTTTTTCCCAGTAAAGGCTGCCAATATCAGTTACATGGATGTCTGCAACCAATCAGAACAAAAATTATCCAAGATGCGAAGGTACAAATCGTTGACGCTCCATTGACACTGATTCTAGGAATGGGGCGGTGACCATGTTGCTGTCTTCTGAGCCTATAGAATCTGCCGATACATCGGTTATGCATGAGAGCGACCAAATCACTGTGTAATTACCATACTTACAAAACCAAAGATTGTTGAGACTCCGTTGACACTGATTCTTGGAATAGGGTGAAGACCGAGTAGCCGATCCTTGTGCATAAGAAAGGTGCCAATACATCGGTTATGCATAGGAGTGACCAAATCCCTGTATAATTACTGGACTTACAAAACCACACATTGTTGACGCTCCATTGACACTCATTCTGAGCCTGGGGCGGTGACGGTGTTGCTGTCTCTTTTGCGTATGAAAGCTGGCAATACATCAGTTATGCATATGAGCGACCAAATCACAGTGGACTTAATGGACTTATAAAACCACAAATCGTTTACGCTCGGTTGACGCTGATTCTCAGGATGTGTCAGGGAGCATGTCAGCGGTGATTGTCCCAGTGAAGGCTGGCAAAATCTGATAAATCGATGTCTGCAACCAATCCGAACATAAATTATCCAAGATGCGAAGCTAAAAATCATTGTGGCTCCAGTGACGCTCATTCTCAGAATGGTGCGGTGACCGTGTTATTGTCTCTTGCGCCTATCAAAGTTGCCAATACATTGGTGATGCATGAGAGCGACCGAATCAATGAGAAATTACTGTAATTACTAAACCACAAATCGTTGACGCTCCGTTGAGGCTCATTTCAATGTATTGTCCATTCAACATCTGCTGCCATCGATAATAGTTTTCATCATGATTTCAACTTAATGGTAGTCTTTCTCACAGATTGAGACTTGGCCCTGTGGCAAAGCTGAGTGCAGTAACATTCTTACACTGTTCGCTCTCACACAAATAAAATTTATGTATCTTGCCAAAAGCTTCATTGCGCCTGCTATACATCTGTTTGTTAACCGATATTCACAAGCTACTGCGCACTATTCGCCGATGATATATGTCTATCTAAAACTCTCGGTCAATATACATAAGGAAGCTGGTGAAACATTGTCGTATTGTGTCCTACTTGATTTTCACTCCCTTATTCCTCCTCGTTTCAATTGCATTGACCGTCATCAACACCTGTTCAGCCTGTCTCTTAGACTCCCGTGTCGGCCGAATAGATCAGGGAACATTTGGTGCGGCGCTCACATCCCGCTGCTCTAGACATTCCGGATCCTCAATGCTCTTCTCTAGCTCTAAATCAGATTCATCATCCGCCGCTCAATTGTCTTCGCTGTCATTTGGATTATCTAAGTCCCCATTCCAGTTAAGCCAATCTTCAGTGGCTGAAATGCTTTTAAATGCGCTATCCTCATCACTTTCGACTGGATGACGGTTCATTCTGGGGATTTGGCAGATTTTCAAAATTTGAGTCCGTCCTCCAGGGAGGTCATTTGCAGACAAAAGTGGTGGCAAACACGATCTTTCTGACAATTGAAATGCAGCCCCACAATCATGATGAAGGAGTGACCACGATGCTTTGACGATCTCTTCTGTGTGCGAAATGTACCCCACGACAGTCATCTGCTTGTTGTGTGCACGAGGTTCCTTCAGGGTAGCACAGATCATTTGGCTGCCCTGCCAAACCTCCAAAACGTCGTAAACCTTGGCCATTCTGTGTAAAATCCTCTCCTTCGCCATTTTCTCCATTTCCGAGTCATTTTCCGTTTTTGTTGTATTCAATGATGGGTCAGCACTGGCCAAAATCAGGTATTTGGCTCGAGTAAACTGCCATGCAATGACTTCTTCACGAGGGGTCTTGCCTGTAGTTTTTGACTGCCTCCAGCAGATAACATCTCGGCCAAGGGTAAAACTGGCGTCCACTCCGACATTATCTGGTATGATAGAGGATCTGTCGCCCGCCACATTGAACAGATCGGTGTACTTTGAGTGCGTTTCCTCCTGCTGACGCCACCCGTCGGTTATATCCGGCAACCAAAATGTACTGCTAATCTCCATTGGGTCAGAGTGGTAATCATTGAAATTTGGATTAATTTGCCACCAGTTCTTTGGTGCTTCATCCGGCGAAGTCAAACGGAGCCTGGCGGCGGCCAATAGACGTGCTGCGCAATGGCTTCATCCGGGTGTCCTCTCAGCCACATTGTTAGGCACTAAGTACTCTTCATCGTCGCCGGACAAATCATATGGATCCAAGGATGATTGACAAGATGGTAAAGCCGTTGCAGAGTGGATAAGATTACTGTGCTGAAAGCTTTCGTGCTTCTTGACGGGTACACGTTGATGTTTGGCACCGAATTGATTCTCCATATACTTCAGAATGGCCTCTTGGCATTGGGTAGTATAGGATGTCTCGTCCTCAGGATTAAGACCTATTCCCTTGTCCCGCTTTCTAAACAATCACAACTTCCGAAAACGATCGAGGATATGTGCAGAAATGAGGAGCATGCCAGTCATTGGAGTTACTTCAGCATAGTAGATGGACAGCTTCTGTCGAGCTAAGTTCACAGCAAAGAACGAATCTTCCTTCCATGGAGTCTTCTTCTCAGCCAAAGCTCGCATCATGCCATCCAGGTGATTGAAAATGTCATTATACACTGTGATAACATGATGCAATCAAATGATATGCCTCTTCAACATCCAAAGGGTCTAATATCGAAATGGCCTCAATACTTCCATGACATATTTCACAAAGGTACATTCATCTTCAGTTTTGAAAAGTGACCGGCAATCAGTGTATTTTGGATTTTGGAGCCACTCGCCTGTGAATTCCCGTAATCAGTAGGCTCGCTCGAGCAACTCCCATGTGGAGTTCCAACGTGTCTTCACATTCATAATCGGTAGTACCGCGATGCGAACTTTGGCTTTTTGACAGTGAGTGAATACGTTTCGACAACCAGGTGTCAGCGTAATCAATACCGCAAGCATTCTCTGCTATATGAAGGTCAATTTCAGAACTTTGAATATATCATGAAATACGTACTTTCTCAGTTATCATGCTAAACCCAGTTTCATGGCCAACACCCAATTGATTCTAGCGTTGCCCTCCTTTCGAAGTCTTTGACTCTTCCCAATCTCTATGCTTTCATTCTCTTCAAATTGCTGATTGTGCTCATGGGCTTCCCAAGACTTGGTGCGGCCTTTTACACTGAGACTGCTCATGAATGCACCTAATGCCAGCTGTATGACGTGCTCCATGCATGGTATGTGGTTCCTCAAAGCAGGCCACTTGATTGCGGAGGCCTCAAGTGTTGATTGCAGCTCGCATGTCATTGAGTAATTTGACGAAGCATTATCAGTGGTAATACCAAGCAAACGGCCGTCTGTAAACTCAGAACGACCAAGCTCGTCCTTCAAATGTACGGCTAGTCTAGCTCCAGTACGTTTGCCCTTGACATATCATCCTTAATTAGCTTTCAAAACGTGAAATGAACAGGTGATCAACCTCATCAAATGCGAGTTCAACTTCACACAATGCCCTATATCGATCAATATAGTAAGCAATGAATGACGTTATGGCGAGTTTGTTCGGTGATGTCCATCCTTCCACAGCTAAACTAACATCATTTCATGACGCCAATTGCTTCTTAATTGCATCCATGGTCAGTGCATATTCCCTCCGGCAAATGGTGCTAAGGGTCGTACAGCGCAGCAGCACTATGTCATCGCGTAATGCCTTATATGACCGTCGTAGCTCTAGATTTGATCTAGCGTTCCATGGAATGTGAGCCGAAACACATCCTAATGTGAGGGAGCAATTCCACGTGTCTTGGTGAAATTCGGAAGCTTCAATGTTCTTATCTGCGAGATTGGTACGTATTGTCTGTCATTTCGGTCAATTTCGATCAACCTGGATGTCAAATATGATCTTCCTCTGCGAACTTACTATTGTTATTCCTCGACTTCCTTCGCTGTTCAGGATGGCCAAAGCTGTTTCATCAACTGTCGAACTGGTCAATTCAGTAACCTCCGACTCTGTTAATTCGTTCAACTTTGCGAAGTGAGCTTTTGCCAGCAACTGTTTCCCCATTGAGCTGGTCCCACGTTCTGTTGGATGGCGAAGAACTTGATGACAGACGATACATATGATGCCAGGGCTGCCAGACTCCTCAATTCCACAGTGTAAATAGAATCGCCACGAAGGGGCATGTCTAGAATTATTCCAAGCAATAGGCCAGGTCAATCCAAAATTCATTGAAGACCACCAAGCATCAAAGATGATTTGCAAAGTAAGGTCACTCAAATCACAAATAAACACATCTTCATTTTTGGAAGAGATCATAACCTCGAACAATGAGGGGTTCAAAGATTTTCAATCTGACATGGCGGTAGCAATTAGAATCCTGGGCAATCCGACTCGAAGGACTGCCGATAGTAACGATACAGTAAAGCAGAATGCGGGTTCTTAAATATTCACTCCACAGCCAGAAGCAAGAAAATCAGATCTGTGAGACAATGCATGCATATTTGGGAAGTTGTATACAAGGCCATATTGAAAAGACTGACCGTGTAAGACTCAATTCAGTAACAATACAGTGCAGTTCATTTCTGTGTAGCTTACTGAGCCCCCACAATAATTATTGACACTCGGTGGGCGCTCAATTGTGGGATGCGGATGGGATATCGTCACTGGCAGTTTTGCCCGGATAGGGTGCTGATAAGTTGATTATGGGATAACGTCGTTCCATAGCCCATGGATAATCCAAGATGCATGACTATAAATCGTTGATGCTCCATTGATGTTCATTTTTCGGAGGTGGTAATGTTATTCTCGGTAGTATTGTAGCCTATAATGGCAGCCGATGCATTGATTATGGGTCAAGGGCGATGCACAGTGCTTTGGCTGTCCTTCATCCAAGACCAAACATTGTTGACGCTCTGTTGACGCTGATTTTTATGAGGTGGTAGCGATATCGTAACTAGCATTTTTGCCAATAAAGGCAGCCGATGACTGCATTATGAGTTCACGCTGTTCCTTAGCTCTTAGATTGTCTAAGATGCATGACCAAAAATTGTTGACGCTCTGTTGACGCACATTTCTTGGAGGTGTTAGCGATATCATCACTAACATTATGGCCCATAGAGGCGGCTGAGACATTGATTATGGGTCAATGCCGATTCACAGTGCTCCGAGTGTTCATTATGCAAGACCAAAAACTGTTGACGCTCCCTTGACAGTCATTTTTAGGAGGTGGTAGCGATACCATACGTAGCACTTTTGCCCATAGAGGCGGCCGGTACTATGATGATGGGTTGATGCGGTTACATAGCTCTTCGATTGTCCAAGATGCATTGCCAAAAATTGTTGACACGCCGTTGACGCTCATATTTAGGTGGTAGCGATATTGTGAGTTGTTATTTTGCGAACACAGGCTGCCGATGGATTGATTATGATTCGATGCTGATGCACAGCGCTTTGGGTGTCCATGATGGAAGACCAAAAATTGTTGACGTTCCGTGGACGCTCATTTTTAGGAGGTGGTAGTGATATCGTCGCTACCATTTTTGCACATAATGGCCGCCAACACTTCGGATATAGCACAATGTAGTCGCAAAGCTGTTTGATCATCGAAGATGCAAGAACAAAAGTCGTTGATGCTCCATTGACGTTTATTCTTACGAGAGTGTAGCGATGTCGAAGCTAGCATGTTTGGCCTTACAGCCGGTCAATGATCTGATTATGTGTCACAGTGACCATGTCTTTTGATGAATTATCAGACTCACAAGACCAAAAATCGTTGACGCATTGTTGACCCTCATTTCCACGATTGTTCATCGAGTGTGTCACAATCATTTTCACCAATTGAAACCACCAATCCAATCACTTGGAAGGATTTGACTATGGAGCCATTTGTTTGGCAAAAATGTGAAACCAAAAATTGTTGACACTCCGTTGACGCTCAACTTAATGACATACTAACAGTCAGTGGATGCCCAACAACTGTATGTGAAAATGAATATAGTCGTGATTGGCAGCCAATAAATCGTTTCTATGTATAAAGATTTGAATCCAAAACCTTCCAAGCCTTTCAATTTGTGATCCACCAGTAGAGAGGTTATCTTAGTGATAAATGAGGTTGGCCTATCACGTTCCAGCAGTTGAGGCCAGCAATTAACCGCATATATATCCGTCCACTAGTTGTGGATATATTTAGCCCAAGTTCCTCACCGTTCTTAATCCAGTTCATTCTTGGCGAGTTCGATGACCTACCATAAGCAATTTTCAAAATCTCGACCATGTGCTCCAAGTCTGTGCAGAGAGATATGAAGTTGGATGCATGATCGTATGCACCATGACAGTCGTCATCCATTCAGCTTCGCATCACGCTTTGACCGCTGCATCTATGAGTTGCATGACATCACTGACTTATATTTTGCTCCCGAGATTCATCTCTAAAGTAGTTATAATTGTCTGACTTACCAGTAGCGGGCAGGACAATATCACCTTCATTGGTTGTCAGTCAATGAGATTTGAAGTCAAGAGTATTGGCATGGCTTATCCGACTCTTGCACATGCATAGACAAATTATCATGTCTCACAATTTGGTCACTGAAATCAAGTAAAAGCTGACAGGTAGCAAAATAGGTACAGGTATTACATTTCAAATTGACACATCGTCAGAAATGCCAATTTGCCTATTCAATCCTCTAGCGACGCAGGAGGCGGCACCATGTCTTCGTCAGAATCCGATTTCTATCTGGTGATTAGTTTGGGACACGATATGTGGGGGCTTAAGCTTACAGGTTCGCCATGCATTCATTTCTGAATCAGAGACGAACCGGGCATCAGGGCAGGCAGGAGAGACAGAAAGGGTTCGAGTGTCTGCAGTATCCGCAAACCTAGCCTGATATGACTACACCATGGTAGAGAAGTCACTCCCGGCATTCGCACCTTTCCGGGGATGCTATCAAGAGTCTCCATAGGCTCACCAGATGTCGTTGGCGCTGATGACACTGCATCATCCGCCATGTGAGGATGAACAACCGCCCAAACCATCCATTCAGTTGTCCCTTAATTATTATCCCTCTCACGGACGTAGTCGGCCAGGTCTCCCCAGCTAGGTTGCGTAAATTCGTCAAACTTCATCAGCTTCTGCCGAAAACGCTCCATGCGATACTGTACTGTTTTAGAGATTGTGCCCATCACCCAGCTGGGTTCGTCATCTTCGCTTAGCTTGCCACCTGCAGGATCTGCTTCCTCATCATCCTTGTCTTCCCCATCCTCCTCATTGTCGGAACTTGCCAGATAGCTCAGACAATTGCCGATGGCGTTCAACATCTTTTCAAATGTAGTTTCAGGCTTGGTGGTTGTCAATCCCGCCTTTTCACCATTTCTCGTATCATCCTGCACTGATTTCATTGCTGTCTCTGCGTCTTCAACTCGGTTTCTTGCCACGGCGGTCTCTCTTTCCACATGATCCTGGATCCATTTCTCCTTCTCTTGATTGCTTAAGAAATGAGTTTCTCGTTGTTTGCGGGCCGCAACCTTCTTGCTGGATCGCAAGCTGCGCAACACTCCAAGAGCTCGGACCCGTTCTGCTTCCAAGCCGGTCTTGCCCTGATTCGCTTGATGACATCGTGGTGTTTAGCGCTTGGTCGATCTGCCGTATTTGCCTGCCGGTGGTGGCGAAAGGTGCTCTTTCGAAGCATTGACCATTGTATTTTGTGTTGACTTTGTTGATTGACGACATGTTGGATGTTGCAAGATATGGACCACATAAAAGCAAGCTGCGTCTTTTATGTCGAGGTTTGTATGCTTATTCAATTTGAACAAAGCAAAATATGCGTTTTGACCTTCACTACATTGGGAATAGCAATGCTAACCGTACATCATCACATGATTTTTAGCGTCTGTGGCACCTTGGATCCCAGGGTTTTCTTGAGACAAACATCAGCAGACGTCCTTTAGGTCGAAGAATGTATGGGATATATCTCCCAAGGACGAGATTTCGGCGGTCATTCACTGTGATTTATCGCTGTAAACAAACAAACCACATCGGACCGAGTTGGTGCAAATTGCAGGTCGGTTGGCAACCCGTGCAGTGGGCGGTTATGTGCAACAGGATTCATCTTGTGCACAACAAGGAAGATGGCTGTTACCCATGCCATTTCGACTTGAAGCTTACTAGATATTCCTCAGGACTTCCTACTGCTTTTCGTTATCTTCTTCCTCAGGACTTCTCACTTTGTTTCATTATCATCATCTCTTGACTTTCACAGCAGCAAATCATGGCTCCACAACCACCCCAGCAAGGCGAGGGTGGAACAGAATCCAGCAGAAAGACTGCCATGTCATCGGATACGCCACCAGCTGAGACCCAACTACAACGCAGACACCACATAGTTCACCGCGATGCTGCAAATGCAGCCCCCGACAATGTGACCCTGGACGCGCTGTTGACAGTAGTCCGTAAAACCGGAAGCAGGAAGAATACGAAACAGCATGCCATCAGATGTAAATGTAATCGTATCGGGGTAGACAGCCGTCAACTAATGATATAACATACAGCTGGAGTACGTAGAGAGCTGCGTGAGCGGTTCATGGCCGCCCGTGATGGGAAATGTCCATGGTCGACCAAGGAATTTGTCAGCACCGTCCGCGAAATCAAACATCATGATGTTGCCAGCCGTGGGATTTTCGCCGATGAAATTAGTGTTAAGCATCTGCCAGAGTGGACCAAACAGGCTTTAACCACCTTAGAGGATGCTACAGAAGCGTATATGGTGGAGGTAATAGCTGAATCTAATTTGTAGATACAGCAACTAATTTCTTGTCGGTTTTCAACATGTCTGCAACTATGGTAAGGCAAGGAGGTCGGGTACAGCTAGAACAGTCTGACATGCGCCTGGCCTTGAATATGGCCAAAATGGCCAAATGAGTGTTTTCGTGCGCCGCAATAGAGGAGACGCAATTCCTAATCAAGAAACGTCGCGCGGAAGTCCGAGAACAGAAGAAGCGGGGAGTTGAGTTTCCTGGGCATCAAGATGTGAAGGCTGCGATGGAAAGATACCTGGCTATGCTCTGGGACAATCAGACGGACGGCTACCTTCCTTGCCAAAATGGCACAGCACAGAATCACCAGACACACTGGAGATGCAAAGGAAAGGGTGCACCTCCACCAGAGCGACTCAGACAGCCGACACCACAACCGACGCCATGTCCACCCGAAACGCCACCTGTCCCACCCGGTAATAATGAGGCAGCATACTTATCCGAAATCAAAGGTGTGCCACCTCGATATGTTTGAATATATACTCCTCTTCCCAGTGCTCAATTGTTGAATCTTGATGCATATGCCAAGGATTGCAAGCGTGATAGAGATTTCAATCCAGATTTGCTGACGGACAAAGGAACATCGACTGCTTAGTACACAATCTGCGGCGCGGTAATGCAGCTGACATCGATTTGGCAGATGACAGCGGCCTATTCAGCGAACCTCACAGTGAAGATGAGCATTGATCAAATGGCACAGGATTTTTGAGTGTATTATCAACTACAATTAGCGGACACTTGAAAGTATATTTTGCAGGATATATTTATATGTATTATTAAAGAACAATGTAGTATTGAAGGAGAAAGTACATGAAGACAGTACAAAGGCTGCCAAAACACCATCAATGATATATTAGGCCAAAATAAATCATAACATATTGTGGATACGCCCATGGCAAAATGAGCGTCAACAGAGCGTCAACGACTTTTAGTCTTGCATTATTGGTCATCTGCGTGGCGATCGTTTGGGGTCATTCATAGAGGTGGTAGTGGCTGGCATTCTAGGCAAAAGAGAGAGCCATATGCTCCCTGCCCCATTCTGAATATCAGCGTCAACGGGGTGTCAATGATTTTTGGTGTTGCATCATGTGTACTCTGAGCGCTGATCGGTTACGGCCATTCATCCATGCGGTATTGGCTGGCTTTGTACGCAAAAGAGAGAGCCATATGCTCCTGAATATGAGCGTCAACAAAGCGTCAACAGGTTCTGGTATTGCATCATTGGTAATCTGAGTGGCGATCGGTTGCCGCCATTCATAAATGGCGTATTGGCTGGATTTTTAGGCAAAAGAGGGAGACACAACCTCCCTGCCCCATTCTGAAAATGAGCATCAACGGAGTGTCAACGATTTTTGGTCTTGTAAGTCAGGTAATTCAGAAGCGATTTGGTTCTTACTATGCATAATCATAGTATTGGCCGCCTTCATTGGGATAAGAGATAGAGGAATGTTCCCTGCCCCATCATGAAGATGGGCGTCAACAGACCATCCACGATTTTTGGCCTTTGATCATGGTTAATCAATGTGCGATGCATCCGTTATTGTGTATATACGATGTTGTGACAGTTTATCTACACTAAAACGTTCATCAACTCTTCGTTGCATCATTGTAAATGGAATTAGTTGTTACAGTCCGGGAGGCTGTCGTGGGAACATTGCTTGCTTATGTGCCTAGAGATGCTGCCAATTCCTCGGCAATAGAAATTTACAATCATGCCCCACTTAGATTACCCAAGCTGCGAGACCATAAATCATTCACGCTCATTTTCAAGACGGGGCAGGGACCGTGTCACTTCTGCTTTTGCCTATAAAGGAGGCCAATACCTCAGTTATAACTCTCTAGAACCAATGCCCACTCTGATTACTCAGAATGCAAGACCTAAAATCGTTGACGCTGCGTTGACGCTCAATTCCAGGATACGTCAGGGACCATTTGTCTACATATTTTGATCACAAAGGCGGCCAGTACATCCAAAAAGAACAACAACGTACCATCATTAATCTTTTACGATTAACAGTAGGATGTTTGAATCCGACCATACACAGAACAACCCGAAATGCTAAACCAGAAATTGGACCCGACGGGTCTAGCCAACCCCGCCGAAACACACGGGTTGACCGGTACGGGGCCGGGTGTGGACTGCCAAAATGCAGCGGGTCAGGTTTTTGGACGGTTCTGGAAACCGAACAAGACCGTTTTTCTGGTCCAAACGTGGACCGCAGGCGGGTTACTCGGACCCATTGCTAACACTACTGCCAAGGACAGCCACACACCCCGGCCCCGGCGCTCCGCTCAGCGATTACATTGCTGAGCCATGGGAACTCAACATTCAGGGTTGCCTTCAGACGAACCTACAAAACAATCCCTACTACCCGTTAGCGACATGTGAAGAGTAGGAATTTATCCAGTGTGGGATGAAGAGGATGTGCATGAAGACGTACTATGACAACGTGCTGAAAGAAGAAAACACAGCGCTGCATTCCCAAACTCCAGAAGCCGGGATGGCATCAAGTAGCTTGTTGCTAGCACGCCAGATGATCGGGCTCTTGGGGAGTGGGAATCACACAGTCTCGAGGATATAAGATGGTATGACAATCACCAACGCCCTATGGAATACTTCAGTTGAGACATCATCAAAAGCATGAGATGATTGATGCGGCAGCTAAGCCTACACCGAGAATCCCATTTACGCCCCTCAGCATTACTTCACCAGCGATAGGCCACCGGAACGCCTGTATACTGAACAGCGCACTGTGGACTGGTGGTCGGAGACACACGTACGGAGAGATACTCGAGGATAATAACGTGCTAATCGACGTTAAGTCATAGCTCAGAGTGGGGGATACACTGATTTCCTTGATATTCTTGTCCAATGGGATACATCTGTTGAATTTTGCTCACGACGAGACAGAGTGGCCTGAATAGTTGACAATTGGCAATATATCATCGAAGATCTGCCAGATGCCCTCAACGCCCAGCGTTGTAATTGTCGCTCTCCCGCCGATTCCAATCCAGAACCACAACATCCCTCACAAGCAGCTGGATGAGCAGAGGAAAACAAACTGTGAGGAGCTGAAAGATGTACTTAGGCGAGTAGTTCAGCCTGTCACCTTTTAACAAAATCCCAGTGCCGAGAGCAGGTATTACAACATTTTCTGTGCACACGGCAACTTCAGGCGTTGCAAACTGGTTTTACTAGCATGGCTTGCAGCTTGCCCACAGTATAGCAACCTATATCATCTCGAGCTGCATGTCTGTTATTGGTGTCAGAGTCCAAAGAAAAATCTTGGAGATTATGCCCCTCCTGACAAGCAACACCCCCCGTGGGATCACAACCTATATAGAACGCCCAGCGATACAAACACTCAGGCAGCCCATGCTGAACTCTCGTCACGCCAGGTTCACCGAGGATTCAGCGTGTTTCGACATGTTCCCTGTATCGGGTGCGATCTCCTGATGGCTGACCTCCCAAAGCCCGACTTCCACCATTCAATGCATATCGGTATGCTTCACCAGCAGTGGAAGTAGATATTCCAATTCGTGAAGACGCCCGAATGATTCGACCAGTACAATGTAATCTGATTACCCGTGCATGCTTACAACGACCTCACACCAAATACTAAGTCACATGAAGAAGTTCCTCAATGGAATGGGAAGGAGATGTAGAGAATGAAACGGTAAAGGCTTGGAGTTGTATCCCAGTCCCGACGAGGCGGAAGCCCCGCTCAGCATCTCATATTCACTCGCGCAATTGAGTGCACCTTGTCATTGCTAGAAATCTAAATTTATATTCCATTTAAATCTCACGATGATGCAACATTGAGCGACATGGAGCGCGCCTTGCATCGTTCTCACCCTTTCAATGAGGTTTTCTTACTCGGCTGAGCAGGCAAGATAGTGAAGGCCGGAGCCAATGGCCTGAGAACGGAACTCGTGTAGAAGCGGATGGTAGACGAGAACACAACTGCTGATATGTGGATGCCATCGAAGAAGTGGAGTGAAATGAATGTCTGGTGGGAATATATCAGCCACGAGATGGATGTTTCCAAGCAGTTAGATGTCCACTTCAATTTTCCGAAGATCCACTTGATGTCTCACCAGGTTGAACAGATTCTTCCATAAGGAGCCTTGCAACAGTATTCTGCCAAGAGACATGATCAAGCACATAAATCGAACCTCAAGGATTGTTCAGGCGCCTCCAATTACAATCTCAACTAGCTGCCACAAGTAATCACCTGTCAGCGTCGCATTTGCTGCTTCGATATCTGAGAGCTCAATCTCCAAGCCCTTGCTCAGCGTCAGGAGAACATTGCTGCCGCCTGCAATGTCTTCCCTTCCCGTGCTGATCTGGCTGCCTGTCTGACCTTCCAGTCATATTCGAAGCCCGAATTAATAGTTCCCCACAACCTCCCTGCTGGATTGCCTCCTGATACTATGATCAAAGACATCAGAGCGTTACCCGACAATACACAGGACGCAACGCACTGCATGGCAATATACAGCGGCACACATGAGTTTATCATGCATAAGAGTCCTAACAAGACATATATGTCAGATGAACAACCGCACGCAATGGAGCTCTGTAGTCACACTGGTATTATAGTTTCAGTTGAGGGTTTAGAAGGTGAATGCCTACCACAGATGTGTCGATGCTCCGGAAGCCTGAGTGGGCGCGGAGGGGATGGACGGAACGAGAGGGTGTGGGTAATGCAATGTCCGGGGAGGTGTTGTGGCGCGCAGAATGGGCAACTCACATGGCAACTGCGACAACTAGTCAAAGTCAAGGTCTTAAATAAGACTGGAGCTGTTGTTGAGTCACGGTTATCTCTGGCGTTCACCACAATACATCAAACCTGGGGTGACTTCGACCCCGTCTTAAAATTTGTACAAGTGAGAATACCACCGGCAGCCATTGCGTTGCAAGATTCCAGCATGGGAAACATCGTCAGCTGCGTGTACATAATTCCAGACATAGCTACTAGGAGTGAGACAGGAGACGGAAGGAATGAGCGATGGATTGTCAATAGCCACATAGATCTGGTGACCTGGATTGATGTGTATAATTTGGAAAGAGAGAATTGCATTTTGGGCGCAGGTAGAAGGAATGCGAGGAGAGATTTTCGCAGCGTCACCCTGCAAATTGAAATCAGGATGACAGCGCATACCCAATGAACCCATTCCGAAGTATGGTCACAGTTGGCCACAATGCCTTTGAGTTCATAAGAAACACGAGACCGACAGAGTGAGAAGAAACGGTGAAACTGCGATTGGAGGGCGATATGCAACGTGATGCCTGGTATTGATGCGAGGGGCTCAGTAATCTGCCACTGGGGTGTCTCTGACAGCTCAGACAGAGCCTGTCCACTCTGGCTCAGCCATCCTACCCGGACGGAAATGTCTTTTGCTGATGGACAATTTCCAACTGTATGCAGATATTGGCAATAATGAATAGACAGGAATATAGCTGAAATTCAATGTTTCTCAGGAATCTGCTGTATTTGTAACTGCACACAATGTCGTTGAGATAGACCTTAATATCACAGCAGCAAATTATACAGTAATAACACAGAATTTGTGGGTACTAACTGAGTAGCAACAGGTAACTATACAGGTTGATTGGCTGGGGCAAAACAGAATTCCACAAAATGGCTATTGAATACGAATCTTGGGGGCTTTGATAACGTAGCTAGTGATGTCGACTAATACTCTAGAGTGGCCCAAATATGAGTCCTGCACAGCGAAATGTATTGACTTACTTTCACAATGTCAAAGGATTACCATGTTCTGGAGTTTGATGAGAACTGTATAAAGTGGCTGGCACAGAGTGGACACACATTGGAGTCAGATGGAACCATGAATGATAGTGTTAAATCATTCAGACCATGCAATTATCATCCACCACTAAAAACATTTTTCCTACCTGATTATATCAACTGATACAAATAGTCAAAAAGATTAATGTGTACGGCACTTCTGGGAACAAATAAATGATTTCTCTCTATCATTTTGAAATAAATCCAGAGTTGATGTAAAAATTATGGTGTCTGACATTAGTATTGGTTGGAGTGGTAGTTCATTGCTGTTCTGGATGATTAGAGATCAAGTTCAGATAAAGCAACTTGAACCACAATTGTTTTGAACACAGTCACAGCACCACATCTTGACTACTAAATTGGTGCTGTGAAAGGTACACAGGTTAACTGATGGAGAGGCTATGGAAAATATGTTTGCTAGCACTGATTCGCAGTTCCCATCTCCATGGGATACTCTACAGCTTGTTGGCAGCATGGTGATACTGTGGTGAGCTGAACTACAATTAGGAGTGTTAGCCTCTCCACAGCTCATGATATTCGGTCTGGGTGGAATTATGATATTTGATCCCGCGACAGGGTTTGGTCAGTTTGAATATGCCATCTGCAATTTACCCCTGAAATCCGTGATTGGGTCCAGAACTCAATATGCAAAACATCTTCTGGGTTTGATCTGTCTTGTTCAGGTGCACTGGAGGATCTTCCATATGTCTTAATTTTGAAGAAGACTGCATATTCTGAAATCACAATATGAAATTTTGATAGTGTTGGAATAAAGCCATGGCTTGGGTATTCATAATTCAACTGGAGCTATTGCTGAATTGTATTCTCTCCAATCTGATTGATGTTCAGGAAATCATCGCATTCAGATACCAGCAAGTAGGATGATATTATATGGCTCTGGTATTTGTTGCTAAACTGAAGCGTTTGGAGCTTGGTATTTGCTGGCTGATTATTGGAGTGCAGGCAGACCTCAAATGCATGATCAAGTCAAGTTTAATGATCAGAGATTTGTATGCACCCAACTGTGACACTTCACAATTCATTATTAATGAATCATTCCAGCCGGGGTATATCTCACAGCAACTGATCACCCACCATAATCCATGCATGCACTGCTTAGTACACTTTGAATTTCTCCTTGGATTGATTACCAGGATATTTTGATAAACATTGAATGTGTTTGAATTAGTTGGAGATTGTGCACACAGAGTGTTTTATATTGGATTCAATCCATTTAGGTGCAAGCAACTCCTCCCTCTTTACCTCTGCTAATATCAGAAACTATGGTTCATCGGTATATGGATGGTACAGCCGCAATGTCTGGCACTGTTACATACCATGTCAACTGTCTATTGCAGAACAATAGCCACTGAAAACTTAATATCAAATCCACAGCCCTCATCAATTAGTCACCATACTTAACTTGACATTGACTGAGTCGTGTGTTTGATATACCCTTCTCGATTCTAAAATAGCTTCAGCAGTATGAGCTCAATCAGTATATCTGGACAATGAGAGAAACAATTTCAAAACTCACAGTCTGTTCAGCAACTCCATAGATAAACAGCAACTCCTGCTCACCCCATATACCCCACTCATATAATTATATCTCACTTTAGACTGCTCTTAAAGCAGATCATACTGGATTATAGATAATCATTGTTTCAATGCTGCGGAAAAGCATATCTTAAAACAGATGATGAGAACTGATCTCCATCAAGAGAACTTGAATGGAGTGAATCTGAAATACCATTTCTGCTTTGCAACTTGTGCCCAACACATATTTTAAAAGAGTTCAGTTCATTTCAAATGTGACACTGACTTATTAGTTATCCTCCAACATCTACATCAAAAGATTACATGAACATCAGCTTGTCATAAACACAAAAGTTAAGTACCACCAGCTTTGGACAGTGTACCTAACTGTCAAAGTGAGATGAGCCTGTAATACCAGTCATTGCATTAACTCCTTCATACAAAATAAAGTATTGGTACACCACAATCTCTTGAAACTAAAAGTAATCAATCATTCTACCGCCGTGGGATGATATCTCACTATGTATTAATATCATGAAACATCACTTTTACTCACAATGCTTAATATAAATCTACATGGTATTTAGTCACACTTATGATGATGTTGTAATCTAATAAAGTTGTATTTATTGGATAATATGTCCAAAATCAGAATGTAAGTGGGAATTTATAACCAAGTTGGTAGCAACATTGGCATTAACGAAAGTGAGAATCAATTAGATCTTGCCCAAAGTATCATCATACTGTGTTCTCCATATTGGACATTAAATCTCTGTATGCTGTAACATTGTTCTCCCCCTTATCCATTCAACGGTAATGTTATTGTGTTGGTATCCTGCAAACATGACCAAGATGAATATATGAAGGCGAAATTTCACTTTTGATATTGCATTATCCACCATTCTGCCAGCTTCAGAATCCTAATATGAGTGGATATCATGAAAATAGTGTATGTGTCTAACCAATATTCTATATACTGAGAGTTCTATTTGTCTCCTTTCAATTTCACATTCAGTTTGAACCCTTCTAACTTCACCATTCCCTCTCACATGGTTTCAAATTGAATTACTGAGTCTGCAGATTCTCAATTCTGCAACAATTCTATACAACACTGTCACCCCAAATACTCAAACTACATATATAATCACATCCTCTGGAGGTATTATAAGCAAGGGCACTCACTCTGATTCTGGTTCTCTATGCAATATGAGGCCACCCCCAAGCATTGATTGATATTACAACCATATTGATGTCAGGAGTTGTTCGAGTGCTTCCGGTCCAGGTGTGTCTGGTTCAATTCTCAGAGTGTTTGCTTAAACTTACCACCAGTTCTTACATCAACAGCATTGTTGATGGAATCCTAATATTAGCCATTGGTCATTTGGAGTCCATCTATTTTAGTGTCTCTACCACTTCCAAAACCACATCAACATTCTGCCAACCACAGTATAAATATGATCTACTGAAATCATCTCTGCTGAACCCTTTCCTGGCTAGTCTCAAATTGGATCCTTCTCAATCTAGTGCCACTTTCTTGGACTACTTTATGCTTGTCCTATTACACTTTATACTATATCTACTCGTATATACTTGTCTTTCTATATTCCCCTAGTGACATACCTTCACATAATCACTATGGTACTTAACGCCAGCAATGCGAGAAATCCCAATGCACAGAAGATACATGATGCACACCTTGATTGATTACATCTATTCTGGAAGACTGTTAATTGTCATGCCCAATGAAATGTTCCATGTTTTACCCGGCTATCCAGTACTGTGTTGCAAATGTCTAACATCTGGAATATTATTGAATAGCAGAAAGATGATGAGAATACTAATCAGGAGATTGCTGATGACAAAAGTCAACACCATAGAAATTTCACCTTGTCTTCCAAAATTAACGATTAGAATTTGAATCACCAGCCTGTGGTCGTATTTCTAGGCCATGTACTGTGGGATATTACCATACAACGTACAAGTATTCAACTGCCAAAGAAATGGAACAATTCTCATAGTGCTATGTAATAATGTCAGGACCCAAATTTCCAACATCGTATTGGGGCTATTGCATTCCCATCGCTCAATTACCAAACTTCAGCCCTCAACATATTTTATGTGTCTTACTGTGAAACATCTACCCAGGCACTTCCCATACCCTAGATGGGTGCAGACCTGAATGTTTCAGATTGAAAACACGGTGGAGAGCAGTCTGATCACAACAATCACATGGTGCCTATTGAGGCTGTACAGAGGTTCCAGGAGGCAATCATGTTCACGAAGCCTCCTTTGCTTGAACTATCAGATCTACTGTAGTTGATTGTTGGCCAAGCTTAAAATCTAATAATTAAAGCTCAGAATTTTCATTATACATTAGCAGGTACTCCTGTAGGTGTACCATCTGAGTGTCAACTGCATGGTAGTGCATCTCTCGATATCAATCTGCAAGCATAAGAACCTGTTACTATTGTATACTGTGAAATTCTCCTGTATCAGACTTATGATAATCACCATACCCCATAAAATGTATATCTAACACCAAAGATTGGTACATTCCAGAGACAATTCTCTGATAGAGCTCGTTGAACTGATGTCTGCAGTTATGTGTCAGATTTAATCTTAGAGAGTAAGCATCAAGTCAAGGGTAATGATTGTCAATTTGATAATGCTAATCTGTCAATGGTCTTGAAATATAAGAAATTGTGGTTTACCTGGCAGGAGGTACTGGATTCAATTTGCCGTCTAATATTCTTTGCTGCCATATTTTGGGGTGCCTGCTGATGTCATCTCAGTTTGTTCAACTTCATACTCTGTCTACTTTAGTGCAGATAAGGATAGATAGTTATTAAGTGCTGTCTGCATATGCCAGCATATAGAAAATTACAGAGATAATTTCTCCAAATCAATATGGTAGTGTATTTTGCACTTCCCCTGATGTTCACAGCAAAGTAGAAGCACCTGCACTGGTCAATGATATATTTTGGTTGACCGCTTCATCCTACCCTTCAGCTCCCCTCCAATAAAATAAGTTCTTCTGAATTCCTATCAGATCGCCTGAATCTTGATTGGCACTTCGATATTTAACTGCATTCTCCTTGCCCGCCTTCAGTACTGCAGCTGTAATCAGTCCTCTAATGCTATCTGCACTCCTGTACCTGGCTTTGCACTCCTCATATTCCATTCTATACATGCAGCCTTCTATCTTCATTAGCTGCTCTTCTCCCAAAATGGGCAATACCCCTGAAGGATTGGTACCACTAAATCCCCATTGGTGTAACGGGCGGGGTCGGGCGCAGGTGATATGGATATTGCGGAACTGAGCTCGAAGTGCGTATCGAGAGAACAAGAATCAGAATATCTTTCAAAGTCGTACTGCTGCTTGCTATACAAGAGAACGAGTAAAGAGAGAAGAAAAAGGAAATCCTCCAACACCATCGACACTCTCTTTATGTACAATTCGTCTGCCACCTCTCGAACCATTCCCTATGCTCCGATGTACCATCCGAATCTT
>Ga0307512_10001818_pt1 | contig 28729 bp, 26 predicted proteins | sample 14_EM_MG_FD_200267 | JGI IMG/M metagenome (GOLD analysis project Ga0307512, IMG submission 200267) | Populus trichocarpa ectomycorrhiza microbial communities from riparian zone in the Pacific Northwest, United States - 14_EM | ecosystem: Host-associated > Plants > Roots > Unclassified | place... | reverse complement strand
GCGCCGATCGCCGCCTCCGCCTCCCGCCCCACCCCGCCGGGGACAAGCACCCGCCACACGATCTCCCCGTCCCGGCGCTGGGCCCAACCGCCCACCACCCGCCCGTTCCACCACACCGTCGGCCCCACATTTCCGCTGCCGTCGAAGAGCAACGGCCGCAACTCCGGCGCCAGATACCAGTCCCGCTGGCGCCACCCCATCGCCGTCGGATCCAGTCCGGGCAGCAGCGCGGCCCAGGGCTTCGCCGGTCCGGCCACCGGTCCGACGTCGCCGTCGACGACGTACCCGGTGCCCTCGTCCAGCTCCACCGCCCGCGCACCGATCGCCGCCAGCGCCCGCCGTACGTCGGTCACCTTCCACCCCGTCCACCACTTCAGGTCGTCCTCCATGGCCGGCCCGCACACCGCGAGCCACCGGCCGAGCAGCTCCGCCTGCGCCCCGGCGACGTCCAGCTCGGGATGCGGGGGCGCCACGGCCCAGCGGAACTGGCTGGACGTCCACGACCCGAGCGGCTGCCCCCGTACGACCTTCCCCTCCACGCCCAGCACCCTCAGCAGCCGGGTCGAGACGGTGTGCACGCCCTCGTAGCTCTTCCCGGCCGCGTACACGAACTGCTCCCTCAACCGCGGCTCGTCCTCGGCGAGTTCGGCCGCCGTCGCCTGCCCGCGCCGAGCCAGGGCCGCCAGCGCCGACTCCTCGACCTCCGTCAGCCAGGCCGCGTCGGGCGCCCCGGCCTTCGCCATGTGCTTGAGCAGTGAGGCCCGCTCCCGGGCGGCGACCGTGAGGCCGGTCGAGGCGTGCACGACGGCGGTGAGGTCCGTGGGGAACACGAACACCGTGTGCCGCATGCCGTGCATACGGACCAGACAACGGTCCCGGTACAGCGCCCGCTCGGTCTCCGGCACCGTCTTCGCCGCGTCCGCGAGCCGCGCTCCCACGGCCAGGTACACCGTCGCCGGGTCCGTGCCGTGCAACGCGACCAGCGAGCCGGCGACCTCCTCCGGGCTCCCCGCCCGCGCCACTCCGGCAAGCCGCTGCCGCAGCGCGAGCCGGGCCCGCCGCTCCGCCGCCCCGATGTACCGAACGCTGTCGCCCATACCCGCCTCCACCCGTCGCACCCGTGAGGTCATCTTCTCGGACGGCACTGACAACGGGCCCGTCCTCCGTCCGCTCGGAAGTCACCTTCTCTCACTCCATCGCCGTACCCGGCGTGCGTACACCCCGGCGCCCGCCTTCACTGCGATCAAGGGGCCACAACCAGGGACGAAGGAGCCGTGATGGGCAGGTTCGGCATGCGGCGGTGGATGCCATGACCACGCCCGTCGCCCGTGCCGAGCGCGGCAGGGCCGCCCGCAAACGGGTCTCCCGTTCCGCGCACGCCGCGTGGATCCCGCCCGTCGACCGCGCCGATCCCGTCGCCGTACTCGAACGGCAGGGCCGCGACCGGCTGACGGAGCTGCTGCCGATCCGGTACGGGCGGATGGCCGCGTCGCCGTTCGCCTTCCTGCGCGGCTCGGCCGCCGTGATGGCCGCCGACCTCGCGTCCCGGCCGCACACCGGGCTGACCGTGCAGCTGTGCGGCGACGCCCACCTGCTGAACTTCGGCCTGTACGCCTCCCCGGAACGCGCTCTGCTCTTCGACCTCAACGACTTCGACGAGACGTTCCCCGGCCCCTTCGAGTGGGACGTCAAACGGCTCGCGGCCTCCGTCGCCGTGGCCGGCCGGGCGAACGGGCACCCCGAGGCCAAGGTCCGCCGCGCCGCGCTGGAGGCGGTGGCCGCGTACCGGACCGCGATACGGCGGCTGGCCCGGCAGGGCGAGCTCACTGTCTGGTACGAGCGCATCGACGCCGAGAGCCTGCTGCCGCTCGCCCACTCCGCCCGCCGCCGCGGACAGGCCGCCTCCAGCCTCACCCGGGCCCGCCGCCGCACCAGCCTGCAGGTCCTCGGGAAGCTCACGGAGGTGGTCGACGGGCGCCGCCGGATCATCCACGACCCGCCGCTGCTGGAACCCACCGGCGCCTCCGACATGGCCTCGCTGCGCAAGATATTCAGCGACTACCGCTCCACCCTCGCCGAGGACCGCCGCCTCCTCCTGGACCGCTACCGCTTCGTGGACGCCGCCCGCAAGGTCGTCGGCGTCGGCAGCGTCGGCATGCGCTGCTTCGTCGTGCTGCTCGACGGGCGGGACACCGACGACCCGCTGTTCCTGCAGATCAAGGAAGCCCGGAAGTCCGTTCTCGAGGAGCATCTGCCGAGCGGGCCGTACGTCCATCCCGGGCACCGGGTCGTCGCAGGTCAGCGGCTGCTGCAGGCCGCCGGTGACATCTTCCTGGGGTGGATGTCCGGGCCTCAGGGGCGCGCCTTCTACTGGCGGCAGCTACGCGACATGAAGGGTTCCGCGGACATCGCCGGAATGAGCCCGGCCGACCTCCTCGGGTACGCCCGGCTGTGCGGTACCGCCCTGGCCCGCGCACACGCCCGCTCCGGCGACCGCATCGCGATCGCCGCCTATCTGGGCGGCGCCGACACGTTCGAGCAGGCCGTCGCCGACTTCGCCGTCGGCTACGCCGACCAGACCGCCGCGGACCACGCGGCCCTGGGCGCCGCGGTTGCCGCGGGCGTGGTGGCGGCTGCGCCGGAAGTCTGACTCCCTCCACGACGTCCCGTGCGTCACTGTTCCGGTGTGGCTCTTTGCGCGTCCCTGGCCTGGCGGCTTCGAGGTGGTCGCCGTACCGGAGGTATGGCCCGCTCCCTGACGTCCCGAGCGCCATAGGGTGTAGGTGTGCAGACTCCCGCGTCCCCGCCCGACAGCTTCGAGGTCGTCGCCGTCGCCTCCTCCGCCGGTGGTATCCACGGCCTCGCCACGCTGCTCGGCGCGCTGGACGCCGACCTCCCGGTGCCGGTCCTGGTGGTGCAGCACCTCGATCCGCGCCACCGCACCGTCATCGCCGAGGTCCTCGGACGCCGCACCTCGCTGTCCGTGAAGCTCGCCGAGGACCGCGAGCGGACCAGCCCAGGCACCGTCTACATCGCCCCGCCCGACCGGCACCTGCTCGTCGGCCCCGGCGGCCTGCTCACCCTCACCGACAGCGAGCTGGTCCATTTCGTCCGGCCCTCCGCCGATCTGCTCTTCGAGTCGGTCGCGGGGGCGTACGGGCCGCGGGCCATCGCCTGTGTGCTCACCGGGACCGGGCGGGACGGCGCCATGGGAGTGGACGCGGTCAAGACGCGCGGCGGAACCGTCATCGCCCAGGATCCGGCCACGGCTGAATTCAAGGGCATGCCTGAGGCAGCTGTGGGTACGGGCACAGTGGACTTCGTGCTACCTCTGGAAGAGATCGCCCCGGTGATAAGCGGGCTGGTCGATCCGAAGAGGCAGTAACAGAGAAGTGGCGGCAGCGATGGGCGACGGACAGCCGGACCTGGAGACCGACGAGGAACTGGAGGAGCTCCTCGGCTTCCTTCGGGATGCCCGCGGCTTCGACTTCACCGGCTACAAACGGTCCTCGCTGGGACGCCGTATCCGCAAACGCATGGCGGACGCGCACGTGACGTCGTACAGCGACTACCGCGACCGCCTGGAGACGAACGCGGATGAATTCAACGCACTGTTCAACACCATCCTGATCAACGTCACGTCCTTCTTCCGCGACCCCGAGGCCTGGACCTTCCTCCAGCGCGAGGTGATGCCCGAGCTGCTCGCGCAGAACAGGTCCGACGACGAGATCCGGGTCTGGAGCGCGGGCTGTTCCAGCGGCGAGGAGGCCTACTCGCTGGCGATCATGTTCGCCGAGGCGCTGGGCGTGGAGGAAACCCTGGAGCGGGTCAAGATCTACGGCACGGACGTCGACGACGAGGCGTTGCGCGACGCCCGTTCGGGTCTGTATTCGGCCAAGGTCCTCGCTCCGCTCGAGCCGGAGCTGCGCGACAAGTACTTCGAGCAGAACGGTGCCCGCTTCGGCTTCCGCCCCGACCTGCGCCGCCGCGTCATCTTCGGCCGGCACGACATCACGCGTGACGCCCCGATCTCCCGGCTCGACCTGCTCCTGTCCCGCAACACCCTGATGTATTTCAACGTCGAGGCCCAGACGCAGATCGTCGACCGCTACCACTTCGCGCTGCGTGAGGGCGGTTTCCTCTTCCTCGGCAAGGCGGAGATGCTGCTCAACGACGCAGAACGGTTCGAGGTGATGAGCATGCGGCAGCGCGTGTTCCGGCGCCGTCCCGGCGAGGCTGCACCGCCGTACCAGCCCGCTCCGGTGAAGATCAGAACAGGGATGAGCGGCGAACTGCACTCGGTGGCCCGCCACCGGCAGATGCGTGATCTCATCCTGGACGCGACCCCCAACGCCACCCTGGCCGTCGACTCCGAGGGCGCGATCATTCTCGTCAACAGCCGCGCGCGCGTGCAGTTCGGCCTCACACCGAACGACATCGGGCGGCCCTTCCAGGACCTGGAGATCTCCTACCGCCCCGTGGAACTGCGCTCCCTGATCGAGCAGGCCACCCACGAGCGGCGCACCCTGCGGGTCAACGGCGCCGAGCGGCGGACCGGCGAGGACGTCCAGTACTTCGACATCCTCGTCCAGCCCCTGACCGGCCCGGAAGGCCTGACGGCCGCCGTCAACATCACCTTCACGGACGTCACGGTCGCCACCCAGCTCAAGGCCGAGATCAAGCGCGTGCGCGAGGACCTGGAGACCGCGTACGAGGAGCTCCAGTCAACCAATGAGGAGTTGGAGACCACGAACGAGGAACTCCAGTCGAGCATTGAGGAGTTGGAGACCACCAACGAGGAACTCCAGTCGACCAATGAGGAACTGGAGACCACCAACGAGGAACTCCAGTCCGGCAACGAGGAACTGGAGACCATGAACGAGGAAATGCGGGTCCGCACCGAGGAGCTGGACGAGGCCCGCACCTTCCTGGAGGCCGTGCTGACCTCCATCGCCGCCGGAGTCGTCGTCCTCGACCAGAACCTGAAGGTCAAGAGCTGGAACCGCGGCGCCCTCGAACTGTGGGGCCTGCGTTCCGACGAGGCCGTCGACCGGCCCTTCTACGGTCTCGACTTCGGGCTGCCCACCGAGAAGCTGCGCGAGACCATCCAGCGCTGCGTCGAGACCGGCGTGCGCGGGGAGCTGCTGCCCGTGCCGGCCGTGAACCGTCTGGGCAGAGCGATCACATGCCTGGTGCAGTGCAGCCCCTTCGACGGGAACAACGGCGGGGTCGTCCTGCTCATGGAAGAAGGCCGGACAAACGGTTCAGACTGAGGCCCCGGGGCGTAGGCTTCCGGTATGGCCACCGGAAGTGGGGGCTCGGACCCCACGGCATCCGCGGAGCGGAAAGCCGCAGTGGCGCGCGCCCGCTCGGCGCATGAGACCAGCCGCGCCGAGCACCACGAGAGCCTCGCCGATCTGGCACTCACCGATGTGCTCAAGGACGTCCACCTGCGGATCGCCGCAGTCCACCGGTCGACGGCGGCCTGCCATCTGACCGCGGCGCGGCTCCAGGAGGGCTACGCGGGCCGGCTCGCCGCCTGGGCCGGAGCAGCACTGGACACCCCGCCACCCCTGTTCATGACAGGGGTCGCGGCGGCCTGCGGCTCCAGCAGCGTCGCCCTCACCCTGGTCGGAGCGACCCTCGACCAGCTGGCCCTGGCCGCATCGGACCAACCGGCCCGCGCTGCCCAGGAGCTGGAATTCCTGCTCGGTGAGGGACCCGCCCGGGAGGCCACGTCCAGGGTCCGCCCGGTGACGGCGGTCGGCACCGCGCTGCTCGACCGCTGGCCCGGCTACGGTCCAGCGGTGGCGGAACTCGGCATCGCCGAGGTGGCTGCCGTGCCGCTCAGCCTCGCGGGCGCCTGCGTCGGCGCCCTGGCGGTCTTCGATCCCGCGCCGGGCATCGTCGGTACGGGCACCTTCGCCGAGGTGGCCGAAGCCCTGACCCGCTCCATGATATTGAACCCGAACGGTGATCCCGGACTGTACGGTGGCGCCGATCTACGTGCTGAAGTGCATCAGGCCGCGGGCATGGTCTCCGTCCAGCTCGACTGTTCGGTGGCCGACGCACTGGAACTGATCAAGGCACATGCCTTCGCCGAGGGCGTATCCGCGAACACCGTGGCGGAGGGCATTGTGCAAGGCAGGCTGCGCCTCGGTTGAGGCGGGAGAGGCGCCTGGGCGCGGACACTCAAGACTGCGGAACCAGTCCGTGGCCGATGAAGGGAATTTCATGACCACGTACCTGTCGCAGCAGCGACTGGCACAGGCGTTCGTCGACCTGGCGGCGAGCCCGGTGACCGAACCCTCCGATCCGACCGGTCTCCTCGCGGCCCTCGCCGCGCACGGGACCGAGCTGCTGGGCGACTGCGCCGCGATCGTGCTGTACGCGCCCGACGCGCAGGTTGCGGTCCAGGCGGCCGGCACCGGCCAGGACCTGATGCGCCTGGCGCACGACGCCGCCGGATGGGGGGAGGGGCCGGGACAGGAAGCCCGCCACACCGGCCGCCCCATCCCGGACACCGCCCTCGACGGCGACCGGGCCCGCCGCGACTGGCCGCGCTATGCGGCCGGGGCCCTGGAACTGGGCTACGGCCGGACCGCCGCCCTGCCGCTGCACGTCGGCGACGACACACTGGGCGCCCTGGTCCTGCTGGGCCCCGGAATCACACCGCTGCCCCCAGAACTCCAGGCGCTGGGCCAGTCACTCACCGACGCCGCCGGCTGGACCCTGGAACGGGACCGGCGCCTGCGCGAGACCCGCGCCCTCGCGGACCAGCTGGGCCAGGCGCTGACCAGCCGTATCGTCATCGAACAGGCCAAGGGCACGCTCGCGGCCCGGCACTCCATCTCGGTCGACGAGGCCTTCCGCGTCCTGCGCTCCCACGCCCGCTCCCACCGCCGCCGCCTGGCAGATGTGGCGCGCGAGGTGGTGGAACGGAGGCTGGACCTGTCCGGCGGCCTGGGGGCCTGAGGAGCAGGCCGGTTCTCGCTCAGTTCGTGGACTCCACGGCCGCGTGGTTGACGGCTCGGTGAAAAAGGAGATGCACGCCGCGTGATCGCGTCCGTACTCTGGACACACGTTGCGGAGCTGCCCACCACCGCTTTCCGCAGGACAGGCATCACCCTGCGGACTCGGGGCTACTCTCTACGCACCGGCGGACGGACGCCCTTCCCCCAGCGCCCCGTCGGGACGGCACACCATCACCGCTCGTACACATCCACGCCCACGGAGGCCCGTCATGGGCACCATTTTGATCGCCGGGATCGTCGTCCTGGTTCTCTTAGGATTCGGAAACCACGTCTGGTGGCTGGCCGCGGTCGGCGTCCTCTTCCTGTACCTGCAGTACGGACGGGACAAATCCGGCTCAGGCTCCGGCTCCGGCTCGCGGTCCTCGTCGACGGGGGGATCCTCGTCGGGGTCCATGCCGGCGACGTACCAGGCCTACCGCAAGCGCCGTGACATGCAGGCCAAGTGGGAGCGCCGCTACCGCCGCGAGCGCCCCCTGGAGTCCCGCCGCCAGGAGAAGAGCAAGTAGGACCTGACTTCTAGCAGGGCCTGATCAAGCAGGGCCTGATCAAGCAGGGCCTACAGACCGGGCGCTCCCCAGACCGGGAACCAGCGGCTCAGGTCCTGCTCCATCCGCAGGTCGTCGGCGAGCGCCGCCTTCACCTGCAGTTCCAGCGCGTTGTCGCGCCGCTGCCCCTCACCGGGCAGCGGCGCGAACGGGTAGAAGGTGCCTCGCTTGTAGAGATAGACCAGCGCGAGCCGTCTGTCCCCCTCGCTTCGGAAACCGGCCAGGGAGCACAGCAGCTGCGGCCCGAAGCCGTTCACCTCCATCGAGCTGTTCACCGCGTGCAGGTCGTTGACCAGCTCGGACAGCTGCTCGGGGGAGCGCCGGGAGACCAGCCAGGAGTAGCCGTACTTGTCCTGGGTGAGCTCCACCGGGGACCCGTCCCGGTCGGCGTCCGCATCCAGCAGGGCCTGGACCTCCCGGTGCGTCTGCTCGAAGGCCGAGCCCTCCACCGTGGCGAAGCACACCGCGCCGCTGCCGGTGGGCGTGAAACCGGCCGCGGCCTCGAGGGTCACGGCCGCCGACGGCAGCGCGAAGAGCTGGTCCAGGTCGGGCAGGACCGGTTTGGTACGGCCGAGCAGAATGTCCAGGAGCCCCATGCATCACGCCTTTCCGGGGGTTGCCGCCTCACCCAGCTCTGCCGAGATCCGCCCCAGTTGGTCGAGCCGCTGCTCCAGGCTCGGGTGCGTGGAGAAGAACCGCTCGATGCCGGGCTCCTTGCCCGTCGCCGGGGTGAAGTAGAAGGCGTTGAAGGCCTGCGCCGTCCGCAGGTCCTTGGTGGGGATCCGGGCGATGTCGCCGGAGACCTTGGTCAGCGCGGACGCCAGCGCCGAGGGTCGCCCGGTGAGCAGCGCCGCGGAACGGTCCGCGGCCAGTTCCCGGTACCGGGACAGGGACTTGATCAGCAGGAAGCTGATCGCGTACACGGCCGCCGACACACCCATCACGGCGGCGAAGACGACAGCGGTGTTCTGATCCCTGCGTCCTCCGCCGAACAGCTGCGAGTAGAAGGCGAACCGCACGATCAGCCCCGCGATCACGCCGAGGAACGACGCGATCGTGATCACGGCCACGTCCTTGTGCGCCACGTGCGACAGCTCGTGGGCGAGCACGCCCTCCAGCTCGGCGGGCTCCAGTCGCCGCAGCAGCCCCGTGGTCACACAGACCACGGCGTGGTCGGGATTGCGCCCGGTCGCGAAGGCGTTGGGCATGTCCATCTCGGACACGGCCACCACCGGTTTGGGCATATCGGCGATCGCGCACAGCCGGTCGATCACCGCGTGCAGCTCGGGATACTCCTCGCGCTCCACGACCCGCCCGCGCATGGCGAACATCGCGATCCGGTCGGAGAACCAGAACTGTGCGACGAACATCGCCGCCATCAGTACGACGACCAGCAGCCACGACTTCAACAACACGATCAACGCGACGACGAACGCCACGTACAGCAACCCCAGCAGGAACATCGTGACCGTCATACGCACGGTCAGCCGCCGGTCGCTCCGGAAGCGGCTCTGCATCTGCATCACCCCGCAGTCAGGCACTCGTCCCACTGCCAGTGTGCACCCGGCGACTCCCATGAAGTGGTCCCGATCGGCCCTAGGGGCTGCAAAAGGTCCCTGTGAATCGGAGCAGCTCAGTCCTAGTACGGCGCCTGGAACCGTGCGTACCCCAGCAGCAGGATGATCGCCGCCACGCTGCCGAGCACGATGGCCGTGGACACCCACGACGAACGCCGCGGCGCCGACGGCTCGGGATCGGCCCGGAAGGGCTGCGGCCCGGGCGGGTTCTCCTTCCAGCGCGCGGCCAGCATGCGCGCCCGCGCCGACGGCTCCTTGTGCTCGGCCCCGTCCGCCCACCGGAGGTCGAACTCCCGCTCCGCATCGTCCTGTTCGGGCATCCCCGTGTCTCCCCGTTTCCCCTGTCGAACAGCAGTGCCAGAAACCATACGACGACGCCCCCGCCCTGCAAAAGCAGGAACGGGGGCGCAGCCGAGCGGCCTACCGGCCGATCACACGTCGAAGTAGAGCTCGAACTCGTGCGGGTGCGGACGCAGCTGCAGCGGGGCGATCTCGTTCGTGCGCTTGAAGTCGATCCACGTCTCGATCAGGTCGGACGTGAAGACGTCACCGGCGAGCAGGAACTCGTGGTCGGCCTCGAGGCGGTCGAGGACGGCCGGGAGCGAGGTCGGGACCTGCGGGACGCCCGCGTGCTCCTCGGGGGCCAGCTCGTAGAGGTCCTTGTCGATCGGCTCGGCCGGCTCGATCTTGTTCTTGATGCCGTCCAGGCCCGCGAGCAGCAGCGCGGAGAACGCCAGGTACGGGTTGCCGGAGGAGTCGGGCGCGCGGAACTCGACGCGCTTGGCCTTCGGGTTGGAGCCGGTGATCGGGATACGCATGGCCGCGGAGCGGTTGCGCTGCGAGTACACCAGGTTGACCGGCGCCTCGAAGCCCGGGACCAGGCGGTGGTAGGAGTTCACCGTCGGGTTGGTGAAGGCCAGCAGCGACGGGGCGTGCTTGAGGATGCCGCCGATGTAGTAGCGGGCGGTGTCCGACAGGCCCGCGTAGCCGGCCTCGTCGTAGAAGAGCGGGGAGCCGCCCGCCCACAGCGACGAGTGGATGTGCATGCCCGAGCCGTTGTCACCGAAGATCGGCTTCGGCATGAAGGTCGCGGTCTTGCCGTTGCGCCAGGCGACGTTCTTCACGATGTACTTGAAGAGCTGCAGGTCGTCGGCCGCGGCGAGCAGCGTGTTGAACTTGTAGTTGATCTCGGCCTGGCCGGCGGTGCCGACCTCGTGGTGCTGGCGCTCGACCTGGAGGCCGGAGTTGCCCAGCTCCAGGGAGATCTCGGCACGCAGGTCGGCGAAGTGGTCGACCGGCGGGACCGGGAAGTAGCCGCCCTTGTAGCGGACCTTGTAACCACGGTTGTCCTCGAGGGCACCGGTGTTCCAGGCGCCGGCCTCGGAGTCGATGTGGTAGAAGGACTCGTTCGCGGTGGTCGCGAAGCGGACGGAGTCGAAGACGTAGAACTCGGCCTCGGGACCGAAGTACGCGGTGTCCGCGATACCGGTCGACGCGAGGTAGGCCTCGGCCTTCTTCGCCACGTTGCGCGGGTCACGCGAGTACTGCTCGCCCGTGATCGGGTCGTGGATGAAGAAGTTGATGTTCAGCGTCTTGTCGCGGCGGAAGGCGTCGACGCGGGCGGTCGACAGGTCCGCGCGCAGCGCCATGTCGGACTCGTGGATGGCCTGGAAACCGCGGATCGAGGATCCGTCGAAGGCCAGCTCCTCGTCCGGGTCGAACGACTCGACGGGCACCGTGAAGTGCTGCATGACACCCGGCAGGTCGCAGAAGCGGACGTCGATGAACTTGACGTCCTCGTCCGCGATGAACTTCTTGGCCTCGTCGGCGTTCTGGAACATCCAGCTCCTCCTACTCCCGACCGTCCTGCCGGGGTGGTAGTTCGTTCGTGCGGCCAGTGCGGTGGCACACGCTGTCCTCGACATTAGGGACGCGTGATTTCTCGGGCGTGACCCATTTGTTTCGCACAAGTTAACCGGACCCTGCCCGGTGTACCCCACCTGTCCGTATCGCGAAACGCGCGCAGTACGGTGGACGGGTGGACAACAGGGATGCAATCGGCTCGTGGCTCTCAGGCCCCCGCGCGGCCGCAGAGGAAGCCGGTGTCGACTTCGGATACCGGGGTCAGCAGCTCGGTCTGCCGGAGGAGGGGCCGGGCTCGGTCGCCCGCCCGGGCCGCCGATTCGGTGCCCTCGTCGTCGACTGGGGCCTGTGCCTCTTGATCGCATACGGCCTGATCACGCACGGCTACGACCAGGCGACCGGCAACTGGGCGCTGCTCATCTTCTTCCTGCTCGGTGCCCTGACGGTCGGCACGATCGGCTTCACCCCGGGCAAGCGCCTCCTCGGCCTCCGCGTGGTCGCCCTGGACACCGGCCGCCCCAACCCCCTCCGGGCCGCCCTCCGCACGGCCCTCCTGTGCATCGTGATCCCGGCCCTGATCTGGGACCGCGACGGCAGGGGCCTGCACGACCGGCTGGCCCGCACGGTCGAGGTCCGCATCTAGCGTTCGCACGAAGAGGCCGTACGACGAAGGGGGCGCCCGGAGTGATCCGGGCGCCCCCTTTCTCGTACGAGGGAGTCAGCGGGCCTTCGGAAGGTGCTCAGCGGGCCTTCGGAAGGTGCTCAGCGGGCCTTCGGAAGGTGCTCAGCGGGCCTTCGGCCCGCCCTTCGGCAGCTTCATGCCCTTCGGCATCGGCCCCTTCGGCAGCGGCATGTTGCTCATCAGGTCGCCCATCGCGCGCAGCCGGTCGGTGGTGGCCGTCACCTGTGGACCGGTCAGCACGCGCGGAAGCTTCAGCATGGTGGTCCGCACCTTCTTCAGCTCCACCCGGCCCTCGCCCGTGCCGACGATGATGTCGTGCACCGGCACGTCCGCGACGACGCGGTTCATCTTCTTCTTCTCGGCGGCCAGCAGGCTCTTCACCCGGTTCGGGTTGCCCTCGGCGACCAGGACGATGCCGGCCTTGCCGACGGCCCGGTGCACCACGTCCTGGCTGCGGTTCATCGCCACCGCGGGTGTGGTCGTCCAGCCCCGGCCGATGTTGTCCAGCACCGCCGCTGCTGCGCCCGGCTGGCCCTCCATCTGCCCGAAGGCCGCTCGCTCGGCCCGGCGCCCGAAGATGATCGCCGCTCCGAGGAAGGCGAGCAACAGGCCCAGGATGCCGAGATAGATGGGGTGACCGATCAAGAAACCGATCGCGAGGAAAACACCGAAGATGCCGATGCCGACAGCCGCGAGTACAAGACCGATCTTCTTGTCGGCCTTGCGGGTCATCTTGTAGGTCAGAGCGATCTGCTTCAGTCGCCCGGGGTTCGCAGCGTCCGCTGCCGTGTCCTTCCTCGCCATGCCCCGAAGTCTACGTGGCCCGGGGAGCGCCGTACGACGGCAGTGCCCGGAGGGCGGGATTCAGGGGCGGGGGAGAAGGGTCTGCTCCAGGACGCGCTGGGCCTCGACCCGGTCCTTGGCGCGGCGGCGGTCCTCCAGGACGGACGTCCAGGCGTTGCGACGAGCTGTGCGCTGACCGCTGCTCATGAGCAGCGACTCGACTGCACGCAGTGCGGTGGTGAATGACGGGATTGCGGTGGCGCGGACGGGCGCGGCCTGCATGGTGGAGGTCCCCCCTCGGGTACGGGCATTGGATGTGGGGTGCGGGTGTACGTGGCGTGAGTTCAGCGTCACTGATTGGTGTTACCAGGGCGTGACCGACCGGTCAAACACCAATGAAGCCTTGATGCGATGGGCGAAAACGCTGACGCGGCCCTGACGTACGTCCTCATCTGCGAGGACGGTCAGGGCCGCGTCAAATCGGTCGCTACTGGCGAGTAGTAACTTGTGCGCGAATTCACACGCCTGTCCCGAGCCGTGTACGGCAAGGAGGGTGACGGTGTGTCAGGTGGATCACACGGCCTGGGAGGCGACGTAGCTGCCACGCCTCTCGATGGCCATCTGGTAGAGGCGCCCGGCGCGGTACGAGGAACGCACCAGCGGTCCGGACATGACCCCCGAGAAGCCGATCTGTTCGGCCTCCTCCTTCAGCTCCACGAACTCGTGCGGCTTGACCCAGCGCTCGACGGGGTGGTGGCGCACGGACGGGCGCAGGTACTGCGTGATGGTGACCAGCTCGCAGCCGGCCTGGTGCAGCTGCCGGAGCGCGTCGCTGACCTCCTCGCGGGTCTCGCCCATGCCGAGGATGAGGTTCGACTTGGTGACGAGGCCGTAGTCGCGGGCGGCCGTGATGACCTTCAGCGAGCGGTCGTAGCGGAAGCCCGGGCGGATGCGCTTGAAGATCCGCGGGACCGTCTCGACGTTGTGCGCGAACACCTCGGGGCGCGCGGAGAAGACCTCTTCGAGCTGCTCGGGGACCGCGTTGAAGTCGGGTGCGAGGAGCTCGACCTTGGTGCGGCCGGCTTCACGGGAGGACGTCTGTGCGTGGATCTGGCGCACGGTCTCGGCGTAGAGCCAGGCGCCGCCGTCCTCCAGGTCGTCGCGGGCGACGCCGGTGATGGTGGCGTAGTTCAGGTCCATGGTGACCACGGACTCGCCGACGCGGCGCGGCTCGTCGCGGTCCAGCGCCTCGGGCTTGCCGGTGTCGATCTGGCAGAAGTCGCAGCGCCGGGTGCACTGGTCGCCGCCGATGAGGAAGGTGGCCTCGCGGTCCTCCCAGCACTCGTAGATGTTCGGGCAGCCGGCTTCCTGGCAGACCGTGTGCAGGCCCTCGCTCTTCACCAGGTTCTGCATCTTCGTGTACTCGGGACCCATTTTCGCCCGGGTCTTGATCCACTCGGGCTTGCGCTCGATGGGGGTCTGGCTGTTGCGGACCTCCAGGCGCAGCATCTTGCGTCCGTCGGGTGCGACTGCGGACACGACCGGCTCCCTAGCGATTGATTCTTCGGCGTGCTCAAGGGTACGCCCGTTGATTTGAAACCCGGCGGGGTGCTGGCCTGCTGGGGGCTGCCGCCCCCCAGGCCCCCGCTTTCGGCCTGAACGGCCCCGTCCTCAAACGCCGGACGGGCTGAATGATGCCGGCGTCTTCTCGATCTCCCGTGGCTTCAATTCGGCGTTCTCGAGCACGTCCCGCAGATGCCGCTCCACCACCGGCAGTACCTCCGCGATCGTGACGTCCCGGCCCAGCTCGTTGGCGAGCGAGGCGACGCCCGCGTCGCGGATGCCGCACGGGATGATGCGGTCGAACCACCTGTTGTCCGGGTTCACGTTCAGTGCGAAGCCGTGCATCGTGACGCCCTTGGCCACGCGGATGCCGATCGCCGCGATCTTGCGGTCCTCGCGGCGCTGGCCGGCGTTGGAGGGGGCGTACTCCGGGCCGTTCATGCGCGGGTCGAACTCCTCGTCCTGGAGGCGGGGGTCGAAGTCGAGGGACAGCCCTCCCCCAGCCTCCGGCCGGGGGGACCCCCAGGACGGGCGCTTGTCGACCGGGTCGCCGAGGACCCATACCCCGCTGCGGCCCTCCACCCGCGTGGTCTCCACCCCGAACTCCGCGCACGTGCGGATCAGGGCCTCCTCCAGGCGTCGCACATGGGCCACCACGTCCACCGGCCGCGGGAGCTGCTGGATGGGGTAGCCCACCAGCTGGCCCGGGCCGTGCCAGGTGATCTTGCCGCCGCGGTCCACGTCGATCACGGGAGTGCCGTCGAGGGGGCGTTCGTTGTCCGCCGTGCGCCGGCCCGCCGTGTACACCGGCGGGTGCTCCAGGAGCAGCACGGTGTCGGGAACCTCGTCCGCGAACCGTGCCGCGTGCACCCGGCGCTGCTCGTCCCAGGCCGCCTGGTACTCGACGGCCTCGGCACCGAATCCCATGCGGACGAACCGCAGCTCACTCACGGCAAGCGCCTCCCTAGAAGGTCGTAAGGCACGAAACATGCCTACGCCACTGTACGACCGGCCGTCTCGCGTCAGCCCGGCGGTTAATCCTCACACGATCGGATGAACGAACGGCGAAGTGTGCGATCGGCTGCTCACTCTCCGCTACATTCGCGCCGTTCACAGAGGCCATAAGGGCTGCTCACAGGCAATCCGGGCACAACAGGGCCGGCAGCGGCCCCGCGAGGCCCGAAAGGCAGGAGACCGCACCGCAGATGACGGAACGACCCGCGCAGCGCACTCCCAATCGCCAGCTCGCCGCGCTCATCGCAGAAGCCGGGTTCTCCAACGCGGGTCTCGCCCGTCGGGTCGACCAGCTCGGTCTCGAACACGGGCTTGATCTGAGATACGACAAGACGTCGGTGACCAGGTGGCTGCGTGGCCAGCAGCCCCGTGGCACCACGCCCGCCCTCATCGCCGAGGTCTTCACCCGACGCCTCGGCCGCCGGCTCACCGCCCAGGACCTCGGCCTCGACGCCTGTGCGCCGGTGTACGCCGGGCTCGAGTTCGCCGCCACCCCCGAGGAAGCCGTCGACATCGTCGGCGGTCTGTGGCGCAAGGACTCCGGCTCGCACGCTGAGCTCCGCAAGATCGCGTTCACACCGGCCGGACTGGTCGTGCCCAGCCGCGACTGGCTGATCGGCCGCGCCGACGACAAGGTCGCCCGCGGCGAACAGCCCGCCCGGGTCCCCGCCCAGGGCCGCCCGGTGGTGCCCCGCCAGCGCGGCCAGGCCGAACGCGGCCCCGGCCAGCGGGTCACCACCGGCGACATCGCCGCGCTCCGCTCGGTCGGCGAACTGTTCCGCACCCTCGACAACATGTACGGCGGCGGCCACGCCCGCCAGGCCCTCGTGCGCTACCTGGAGCACGAGTGCGAGCCGATGCTGCGCGGCACCTACGGCGAGCAGACCGGGCGCCGGCTGTTCGGCGCGGCCGCCGACCTCACCAGGCTGGCCGGCTGGACGTCGTACGACATCGCGGCGCACGGGCTCGCCCAGCGCTACTTCGTGCAGGCGCTGCGCCTCGCGCAGGCGGCGGGGGACCGGGCGTACGGCTCGTACGTGCTGGTCACCATGAGCCGGCAGGCGGTCTATCTCGCGCACGGGCGGGAGGCCGTGCAGCTTGCGCGGGTGGCCCAGCAGGGCGTCGGGACCAACGCCCCGCCCGTCGTGCAGGCCCTGCTGCACTCGGCCGAGGCGCGCGGTCACGGTGTGCTCGGCGAGGTGCGCAACTGCACCGCCTCGCTCGTCCGCGCCGAGCGCGCCCTCGAAGCGGCCCGCGCCGGCGACGAAGTCCCGTTCTGGGCACGCTTCTTCGACGAGGCGCAGCTCGCCGACGAGTTCGGGCACGCCCACCGCGATCTGCAGCAGTTCCGCGCCGCTGCGCAGCATGCCGAGCGCTCCCTGCAGCTGCGGGCGCCCTCCTTCGCCCGCAGCCGGCTGTTCTGCCGCGTCGTTCTCGCCTCCGCCCGCCTCGGGCTCGGCGAGCTCGACCAGGCCTGTGCGCTGGGGGCGGAAGCCGCCGGGGCCGCCGCGGAGATGCGGTCTGTCCGTGCCGTCGAGTATGTGAGGGACTTCGAACGGAGGTTGGAGCCGTACAAGGATGCGGCGCCTGTGCGGGGGTATCGCGACAAGGTCGCGGCAATGGGGTAGGGGCTCGCCGTAACTCCGACCGGTGTGCACTGTGTGCGGCTTTGTTGTGGCTGGTCGCGCCCACGCGGCGGAGCCGCATATCGACACAGCCCCGCGCCCCTTTGGGGCGCTTCAGGCCGCCTGCGTTGTTGGCAGCGGGTCCGCCCTGTGTAATGAACCAGCCGTCGCCAGGTCCGTCAGGATTGTCGACGTGGCGCGGTGGGCCGAGTGCAGGGCGCCCTGGATTGTGCTGGTGTCCCGGTGGTCGCCGCAGACGTACAGGCCTGCCAGGAGCCGTACCGGGCGGCGCAGGTCGTGCGGTGGGCGCATCGCCGGGACGGCCTCGGGGGTGTGGTGCACGGCGAGGGTCTCCCAGCGTGCGGTCGAGGTGCCGTAGAGACGGGCGAGGTGCATACGTACGGCGGTGTCGAGTTCCTGCGGGGGCGGGCCGAGGACCGTCGAGGTGATGAGCGCGCGGCCCGCGGGTGCGCGGGACGGGTCGACGTGGCTGACGACCGCCGTGTGCGCGACCGGGCCGCCGCGGTCGGCGTCCAGGAGCAGGGACGCGCCCGTCGCCGGCGGCTCGTCCGTCGTGTGGTGGAGCACCGTCAGCGGGTGGAAGTCCGGCACGCGCAGACCCGGCAGCAGCTCGGCGGCGGCGCTCGCGTCGGTCGCGAGGAGGACCGCCCGGCAGCTGATCTCGCCGTGCTCGGCGGTCGTGACCGAGCTCGTCGATACGGAGGTGACGCGGACACCGGTGTGCACGGTGCCCGCCGGCAACGCCCGCGCGAGCAGTTCCGGCAGCATCTCGGCGCCGCCCTCCGGGATGCACAGCCGCCCGCATGCGAAGGCGTGCAGCGCGAGGTCGGCGCACCGGCTGGACGTCGTCAGTTCCGGATCGCACAGCAGGGCGGCGAGCAGCGGGCGCAGGAAGCCGTCGACGGCGCGCGCCGGGACACCGCGGGCCGCGAGGGCCTGACCGGCCGGCAACTCCGGGCGGGACAGCAGCCGTTCGACGGGCGTCGCCGCGAGGCGGGCGAGTGCGGTGCCGAGGCGGGCCTGGTCGACGGCGGTGCCGAGCGGGGCGGCCGTCCGGGGGGCGCTCTTGGTGGGGGCGCTCGCCAGGGCGCGTACGGCATGGAGTGCGCCCCTTGCGCCCCCCGCGCTCGCCTGAGCGCCCGCGCGGTGATGACGTCCGTCGCTGTGCAGCAGGACGCCCGGCGCGAAGGGGCGCAGCGCGAGCGCGTCGAGCCCCGGTGTCAGCCGTAGCTCGGGATACGCCGTGGACAGCAGCCGGCCGATGCGGTCGAGCCGGAACCCGTCGACCTTCTCCGTCGACATGCGGCCCCCCACACAAGGGGCCGACTCCAGGACCGCGGTCCTCACTCCTGCGCTGGTCAGCCGATGCGCCGCCGAGAGCCCGGCGACCCCGGCTCCCACGATCACGACGTCCGCCTGGTACGCGGGCTCAAGCACGTGCCCCTCCTCGAGGTTGCGCGGCCGGTGGAGGTGACATGCCCCCAACAGGCCCTGGGGATACCCGAGTTCGGGTCGAGGTTAGGGCTGTGATCGGTCAAGAACAGTCGCGCATCAACAGGGCACGGTCGCACAGCGGTCGCATACGGTCGCGAGTGCGCGCTATGCCGCCCTGATCGCCGCCTCGATGTCCGGGAACGCGAACGTGAAGCCGGACTCCAGCAGCCGCTTCGGCAGCACCCGCGCGCTGCCCAGCACGTCCCCGGCCAGCTCGCCGAGCACCGTCCGCAGCACGGGCGCGGGCACCGCGAACAGCGTCGGCCGGTGCAGCACGCGCCCCATGGCCGCGGTGATCTCACGGTTCGTCAGCGGGTCCGGGGCGGTGAGGTTGAACGGCCCGGACAGTCCGTCGGTGTCGATGAGGTGCCGGATCGCGGCCACCTCGTCGTGCAGCGAGATGTACGACCAGTACTGCCGCCCGTCGCCCAGCCGCCCGCCGAGCCCTGCCCTGAACAGCGGGAACAGCCGCCCCCAGGCCCCGCCCCCGCGGGCCACCACCAGCCCCGTCCGGGTGAACACGGTCCGTACGCCCGCCTCCTGCGCGGGCGCCGCGGCGCCTTCCCACTCCACGCACAGCTGTGGCAGGAACCCGTCTCCGGGCGGCTCGCTCTCGTCGACCGGCCGGTCCCCGGTCTCGCCGTAGTACCCGATCGCACTGCCGTTCACGAACACCCGCGGTCTCTCGTCAAGCGCGGCGATCGCCCCGGCCAGCGCCCCGGTGCCGAGCACCCGGCTGCACCGGATCCGTGCCTTGTACGCGTCCGTCCAGCGCCGGTTGCCCACGCCGGCGCCGGCGAAGTTGACCACGGCCTCGCACCCGGCGAGCCCGGCCGGATCCACGTGCCCGCCCTCCGGGTCCCACCGGACCTCGTCCTTCGCCCTGGGCGCCCGGCGCACCAGCCGCACCACCTCGTGCCCGTCGGCGGTCAGGGACCGCGCCAGGGCGCCACCGATGAGCCCGGACGCGCCGGCCACCGCGATTCGGGAACGTTCCATGGCCTCCATTCTGCTCTCGGGGTGCACGTAGGGTTGCGTTCATGCCGGTTCCGTTCATACGCCATGCCACCCTCGACGACGAGGAGACACTGGGCCTGCTCGACCGCGTCACCTGGTCTCCGTTGCACGCCGTCCAGCCGCGACCGCAGCCGCCCTACGAGCCCTTCTTCAACGAGCGGTTCGGGCCCCGGGACCATCTGGTCGCCGAGCTCGACGGGGCGGTCGTCGGCTATATCCGGCTCGGCTATGCGACGCCCCTCGCGTGCAACACCCATGTCCGCCAGATCCAGGGGCTGGTCGTCGCCGAGGAGGCGCGCGGCGCCGGAGTCGGGCGGGCGCTGCTGCGGGCCGTGCGGGACGAGGCGAGTCAACACGGTGCGCGCCGCCTCACCCTGCGCGTGCTCGGCCACAACACCCCGGCCCGCAAGCTCTACGAGGCCGAGGGGTTCGTGGTCGAGGGAATCCTGCCCGGAGAGTTCCTGCTGGAGGGCGAGTACGTGGACGACGTACTCATGGGGCGCAGCCTCTGACGGCTGATCCGAAAGCCGGCCTGCGTCGGCCTTCCTGTGTGTTGAATCGTTTCATTCCGCCCGTGGGCGCACCGCAGCTCTCGTGTGAAGGTCAGTTGCCGTCCCGCTCGCACACGAAACCGTGGTCGCCCGGCCCCAGGTCCGACACGGTGACCGTCCCGTCGACCACGGCCACGTCCCGGGTCGATGCCCGCCGACCGTCCCAGAGTGTCCGCCGGCCGGCGCGCACGTGTTGCCGCGCGTCACCGGGGAGGGCGACCGAGCCCCGGGTGTGCCTGGGCACGTGGACGGTGATGCGGAAGACGTGCGCGCTGTTCTCCCACTCGACGCCCAACGGGCCATGCGGTGTGGGCAGTTGACCCGTCGCCCAGTCGACGCCGCCGGGCTGCGGGCGTACCTCCCAGGTGGCGTATCCGGGCGAGGTCGGCCGGGCGCCCAGCAGGTGGTGGGTCAGGGCGGGCAGGACACCGGTGGACCAGCCGTGGGCCATGCTGGTGTAGGCGTCCTCGTACAGGGACCCGTCCGGGCCGATGCCTTCCCAGTGGGTGATGCCGGGGTCGTTCCTGTCCATCCACCCGTAGGTGCGGCGGATCTGGTCGAGCGCGGACTCGGCCCGACCGCTCAGGAAACGGGCCTCGATCTCCGGGTAGGAGGTGAAGGCGTAGACCCGCTGCGAGGCCTGGTCGAAGAGGGTGTCGTTGTCCATGAACGCGTTCCCGTACGCCCGCTTCGTCGTCGCGTCGAGATGGGCGAGCGCCGATGCCGCGCGGTCAGCGTCGGCGATACCGTTGACGACGGCCAGGGCGTTGCCGTCCTGGGCGTGACGTACCGCGCCGGTCCCGGAGTCCAGATAGGCGCCCGCGTCGGCGTCCCACAGGAGCGTGTTGACGGCCTGCGCGACCTTGTCGGCTCTGGTGCTCCAGCGCGTGGCGTCGGCCGACTGCCCCAGCAGCCGGGCGAGTTGGGCCGCGTTCTGGAGGGCCTGGACGTAGAGCGCGTTGTAGTAGGTGACGCGGCCCGTGCGGCCCAGGAACGCGTAATCGCCGTATCCGCCGGTGTCGTTGAGGCCCTTGCTCAGAAGGCCCGCATCGTCCGTGACGCTGGGGTACCAGGTGTCCAGGACCTTCAGCAGGGTGGGGTAGTAGCGGGTGGCGTACTGCCGGTCCCCGGTGTAGAGGACGTAGTCCCAGCTGCAAGTGACCCAGTACAGCGGATAGTCGAAGAGGGGCAGGGTGTAGTTGCCGATGGACGCGGGCGGGATCCAGCCGTCGGCGCGCTGGTGGTCGGCGAGGTCGGCCAGGACGTTGCGGGCCGCCGCGGCGGCGTCGTCGTGGGTCAGGTAGAGGGTGCGTGCGGAGACGGCGAGGTCGCCGACGTACGGGTCGCGGTCGCGTTTGGCGCCGTCCTGGAGGACCAGCTTCCCCTCCAGTGAGGCGCTCCACGCGTTGCGTGGGTCGACGTCGTCCTGGCGGAAGGTGTCGGTGACCAGTTCGTTGGTGTACGAGGCGCCGTACCAGTAACGATTCAACTCCTCGTCGGAGCAGAGGAACCAGCCGCGGTAGGTGCTCGGCGTGCCCAGATACGCGGTGAACTGCAGCGAGATCGAGTCGATTTCCACCGTCCCCCAGGGCTGCGCGGCAGGACTGTCCGAGGCGAGCGCGTCGAGGCTGATCCTGAGGTAGCGGAAGCCGTGCAGCCCGTCCGCGAACACCTTGTCACCGGCCTGGAAGCCCTTGTGGTCAACCCAGTTGGCGCCGCCCGCGGGCACGGCGAACTGGTCCGTGCCCTGCCCCGCACCGCCTGCCTGGTCGGAACGTGTGAAGTCCGAGCGGTCCGAGAGGAACTGACGGGTCTCGGAGAACGCCACCCGGACGCCGGGGGAGTTGTCGGAGGCCGAGGTGAACCGGATCTGCGGATACCCGACCACGACCTTGCCGAAGTCCACGGTGACACTCGGTACGGGAATCGGCTCGACCGGTGCGGGCCAGACCTCGTTGATCCGCGTGAAGTAACCGTGCGAGGTGTCCTGTGTGTTGGTCACAGTGATGCGCACGCGGTCCGTGCTGACCTCCGCCGCGAACGGAACGGCCTTGTGGACCGCGTCGTTGCCGGTGACCGTGGCAGCGGTGTGCCAGTCGCCGTCGCGCCACACGTCGACGGTGTAGTCGGTCGGCACGCCGTCGCTGTTGGAGATCACCGTTATGCCCTTCAAGGGCGTGACCTGCGGCGCAGTGATGGTGAGAGTGTCGGGGAACACCCCCAGCGTGTCGTCGTTCCAGAAGGTGCCCGGGGTGCCGTCGATCGCGTTGGCGGCGTCGTAGGTGCGCGGCTGCCCGTCGTTGCCGTTGTTGCCCGCATGAGCCGACGAAGCCTCGGCCGTGGTGCCGTCGGGCCAGCGTGGCGCCGCCGCGGGGCGTGGACGCCGCAGGACGGATCTGGCTCCGCCGGGCTTGAGCAGCGCCTCGGGGTTCGCCACGTCTCCGCTCGCCGAGACGATCCGCTGCGGCCGGACCGTGCGTGAGGACGGCCCCTGGACGTAACGGTGCCATCCACCGGCGCGACGCGACGGGGCGGCGGTGGCGGGCTCGGCGGTTTCCCCGGCGGGAACCGCCGCTGCCGAGGGGAGTCCGGCGGAGAGGGACACCGCCGTGAGTCCGACGGTGCCGGCCGTGGCCAGAACGGTGCGCCGGGGAAGGCCCTTCTCCGGTGTGTGGTGTGACGCCATGATGTCTCCCTGGGCAACAATGAATTGAATCGTTTCATTCACCAGCTGCGAGGTGACGGTATCTCGGACACCAGGCGCCCGTACAGCGTTGGGACAGGAGTAATCGGTGTGTTTGTTGCCGGCCCGGTGAGTGCCGGTCCTAAGACGTGACCAGGTCGCCCGTGTCCACCGCCGCCGTCGACTTCGCCGCGCGCCGGGCGTCGGAGGCGACCTCGGCCGCCGTCAGCACGTAACCCGTCTCGTTGTCGGACGTCGAGCGGGCGAAGACGACGCCGTAGACGCGGCCGTCGGTCGTCAGCAGCGGGCCGCCGGAGTTGCCGGGCCTGACCGTGGAGCGGATCGAGTAGATCTCGCGGGTCACCATGGCGTCGCCGTAGATGTTCTGGCCGTTCGCCTGCACCCGGTTCGCGACGGTCGCCGCCTGGAGGTTCAGGTCGCCGTCCTGCGGATAGCCGGCGACGACCGCCGAGTCGCCGCGCGCGGCGCTGTCGTCGAACTTCAGGACCGGGGCGCCCAGCCCGGGCACGTACAGCACCGCCACGTCCTTGTCGGGGTCGAAGAGCACCACCCGTGCCTCGTACGACCGCCCGACCCCGCCGATCCGCACGCTCGGGTCGTCGATGCCGGCCACCACGTGCGCGTTGGTCATCACATGGTCCCGTGCATACACGAACCCGCTGCCCTCGCGCCCCTGGTCGCCGGAAACGCCCTCGATCTTCACCGTGCTCAGCTTGGCCGCGTTCGTGGCGCTCGCCGTGACGCTGTCGCCGGTGGGCTTGGCCACTTCGGCCGTCGACTCGTTCTCGAACGGGTTGAAGACCTGCGGGAAGCCCGCCTGGGTGAGCGCGGACGTGGCCCGCGAGAACCAGGCCGGGGTCGTGTCCGGCATCGTGTTCTGCACCGCGCCGAGCAGCGCCGAGTCCCGGATCGCCGTCGTGAGCAGCGGCGACGAGGACGCACCCAGGACGCTCGCGGCGACCCATGCCACGAGCAGCACCGCCACCGAGTTGGCGGCGGCCCCGCCGACCCCGTCGGCCACCCTCAGCGGACCGAGACTGGCACGGCCCAGCTCCCGGCGCAGCCGCAGTGCCAGCCGCCCCGCCAACTCGTGCCCCACCGCGGCCGGGACCAGCACGGTCAGCACCGCCGTCACCGTCGCGCGGGTCGTCCCCGGTGTCACCAGGTCCATCATCCACGGCAGTATCCACACGCCGAGGACCGCGCCGCCGACGAACCCGGCGAGCGAGACGCAGCCGGCCACCAGTCCGCGCCGGTAGCCGGATGCCGCGTATGCCACAACCACCAGCAACAGCAGGATGTCGAGCAGGTCCACGGAGCCGCCTTTCTCTCAGACCACTTATTACGCGCGCGACGGGCCCAGTGATCAGCCACGCGCGCGGAGAGCCCGGAACCGGCCACGCGTGCGTGCATCAGGAGAAACGCCCCGGACCAGGAGGATGGTTCCACCGGGTGGCACAGCACACATCGCGGACGGAGCGGATCCGGCCGAGAGTGGGATCATGCGTGTCCGCAGATCGCGAGGACCACGGCAAGCACGCGCAGCGCGCATACCCCGCACCGCGCGCCTGCTGCTCTCCTGGCTGCCCGGACTGGCCGCCGTCCTCGGACTCGTCCTGTGCGCGGACGGCATCGGACACACGGGCGTGACGCACCGGCCGCCGGTCGCGGCCCGCGCCGCCGGCCTGCACGCCGCGGCCCGGCCGCACATCGTGCCCAGATCGGCCTGGCTGGATTCCCTCGCCCGGCACGCCCAGCCGCCGCCGCGCTACGACGACAAGGTCGTCGCGGTCTTCGTCCACCACACCGACTCGCCGAACGGCTACGACTGCGCCGACGCGCCCCGCATCATCCGCTACCTCTATGCCGGCCAGACCGGCGCCCGGAACTGGGACGACATCGGCTACAACTTCCTCGTCGACCGCTGCGGAACCATCTACGAGGGCCGCGCGGGCGGCGTCGACCGCCCCGTCACCGGCGCCCACACCCAGGGCTTCAACCACCGCACGGCCGGCATCGCGGCCCTCGGCACCTTCACTGCAGGGGTCGCCGTCCCGAAGGCGATGACGGATGCGATCGCCGCCCTGGCCGCCTGGAAACTGGGGCTCGCCGACGTCGACCCGCGCACCGAGGTGCACCTCGTCTCCAGCAACAGTCACAGCCGCTACACCTCCGGCACCACAGCCACCCTCCCCGCCCTCGCCGGCCACAAGGACGCCTACATGACCAGCTGCCCCGGCGCGTCCCTCAGCGCCCGCCTCCCCGGGATCAGACAGCAGGCGGCGCGGCTGCAGGGCCGGGCTCCCTAGCGCGCTTGTGATGGATCTCCGCGGCGTCGCGACGCCCGGCACGCACTCCCCCTCTGCCTTGAGGGCGTGGGGGTACCCACAGCCGCACGGCGCGAGGGGCCAGGTGGCTCCGCCACACGACCCTCCACGCCGCACACCGATCGCACGCACCGAACGCCGCTCCTTCTCCCACGGAGACCCATCAGAAGGGCCCGGGCGGCACCCGGGCCGCCCACGCCTCCTCACCTGCGCCCGAGGTAGGCCCCCAACGCCCGCTGCAGCACTCTGCCCTGGCTGCCCACCGGCAGCTTCCACTCCCCGAGGTACTCCACGGCCCGGCCGCCCGCCCCCGTCTTGAAGCGGAGCCGGCCCAGCAGGCGGTCCTCGGTGAGGGCGGGGGTGATGGAGCGCAGGTCGTACGTCTGGGCCCCCGCCGCCCGCGCGTCGCACAGCATCCGCCACAACAGCGCGCTGCTGGGCCTCAGTTCACGCCCCCGGCGGCCGGACGCGGCGTACGAGTGCCAGGCGCGGGAGCCGACGTTGATCATCAGTGCCGCGGAGAGCACCTCGCCGTCGTACTCGGCGAGATAGAGCCGCAGCCGGTCGTCGTCCTCGGCGTTCAGGGCCTTCCACATGCGCCGGAAGTAGTCCAGCGGGCGGGCCTTGAAGCCGTCGTGGCCGGCGGTCGCCACGTACAGCCGGTGGAATGCGGGCAGGTCGGCGGCCGAGCCCCAGCCGACGCGCACGCCCGCCAGCTCGGACGTCCGCAGGGACTGCTCCCAGTGCGGTGCCAGGGCCGCGCGCAGATCGTCCACCGAGCGTCCGGCGAGCGGGATGTGGCAGCCGTAGCGCGGCTGGCCCAGGCCGAAACCGCTGCCCTCGTCCTCCTCGCACCGCCGCCACCCGAGCCGCCCCAGCCGCTCCGCCGCGTCCAGCGCGTATCCGTCGAGACCGTCCGCCGGCAGATCGTGCAGATGCCGTACCTCGGGGTCGGCGATGCCCGCCGCGACGCCGGCCGCCTCCCAGTGGCGTACGACCAGGGGCGGTCCGATCCGGACCGAGAACGCCCCGCGCCGCTCCAGGTGGGCGACGAGCGGATCCAGCCACCGCTCCAGACGCGGCGAACGCCAGTCGATCGCCGGCCCGTCGGGGAGATAGGCGAGACAGCGCCGGGTCCCGGGCAGCGGCCGGTACAGGACGAGCGCAGCCGCGACCATCGCCTCGCCCTCGAACCAACCGACGCTCTCCGCCCGCCAGTCGGGCTTCACATCGCCCCACTCGGGTATCTGGAGATGGCTCGTGTCGGGGTGCCGGCGGAGGTGGGCAAGGTGTTCCCCGCGGGTGATCTCCTTTACGTACGGGCTGGTCATGGGCGGGACGCTCCTGTTCGGGGGCGGCCACCGTAAGCCGGGGATCACCGGAGGGGTCAAGGACCCGTGGCTGTGAACTGCGCCCGGGCGGCCTCACAGGTTTCTCGTAGCCGACTCACCGATCTTCCCGAGGCGGCCTCCCTATCGTCATGCACACGCACTGACTGGAGGTGGGGAAGAGATGAACAGCAGTCACACCAACACCACGGAGAAGACGTCCGGTTGGACCCGGACCGCCCACGGTCCCTGGGCGGCGCTCTGCGCGGCCGCCGCCGTGATCCTGGGTCCGGCCGCCGTCACCGCGTCCGCGCTCGACCAGGCCAACGCGGCCCCGATGCACCACGCGGTGAAGGCCGAGCAGACCCAGGCCTACATCCCCTCGGACACCGGGCGCCGGCGGACGGCCGGCCTCTGACCCTCACCCGGGGTCGCCGTTGACCAGTCCCAGGAACTGCTCCCCGGACGGGTCGACATCCACCCCGAGCCCGTTCATGAGGCCCGCCAGCAGGACGTAGTAGCCGATCGTGGTGACGATCTCGACCACCTGCCGGTCGGTGAAGCAGCCGCGGAGCGCCGTCAGCGTGCCCTCGGACAGCGTGTGCCGGGACACCAGCTCGAACGCCGCGGTCACCGCCGCCGACTCGGCCGCTTCGAACTCCGGTCCGCTGGAACGCCGTTCGGCGATCGCCGCCAGCTGCGCGGGCGTCGCCCCCGCGTTCAGGGCGATCGGGTGGTGCTGGACGGACTCGTACTCACACCGCGTACCGGCCGCGACCGCCATCACGACCAGCTCGCGCAACCGGACCGGAAGCGTCGACTCGCGCAGCACCGCCAGGCCCAGGTCGATCGCCGGGCCGGTCATCGGCGCGGCGTGGGACAGCATGCGGAAGGCGTTGAGCGGTACGGGGAGCTTCGCGACGGCGTCGGCGTTGCGCTCCGGGTACGGAATTCGAGCCATGGTTTCCCCCTTGGTGAACCACTGAACGTGAGCCCACTGCTGAATGTCGGTCCGCTCCTGAACGTCAGACCCTGAACCGCTCCCACAGTTTGGGATACCGCTCGGCCAGCACCCGCTCGTTCTCGAAGTCGAGCGGCGCTCCCTCCGGTTCGGAGGGAGCGGGCGCGATGCCCAGGTCGGGGGCGACGGTCCCGGTGAGCTGCTCATAGGCCTCGTCCGCCGCGTAGCCCAGTTCCTCCCCGTCCCCGTCCATTTCCTCGTCGAAGTCGTCCAGCAGCTCGGCCAGCGAGTCGGGGTGGTGCACGGCACCCTCGTACACCTCCCGCCCCTGCCCGATCAGCCAGCACCGGAAGAAGTCGAACGCGTCGTCGCTCGCCCCGTCGAGCAGGACCCAGGCGGCGCCCCACAGGTCCCACCGGTAGGCGCGGTTGTAGCGGGCCTCGAAGTGACGGGCGAAGTCGAGGACCATGTCCGGTTCCAGCTGAAGGAGCCGGTCGACGAGCAGGTCGGCCTGCTCCTCGGGGTCGCCGTCGGCTGCCTCGCGGGTGGCGTCCACCAGCTCCCAGAACTCCGTCTCGTCCATCACGGGTCCAGCATCGGCCCTGGGAGGGTGGGGCGCACGTGGAGTGCGGCGGATTGTTATGTCCCGTACAGGCGGCCCAGCCGTAGCGCATCGTCGGCGAAACGCGCCCGCAGCCTCTGCGGCGCCAGCACCTCGGCCTCCGGGCCCAGCCCCGCGAGCTGCCCGTGGGCGACCTCCTCGGACTCCACGGGGAGCGTCACCGTCAGCCACCCGTCCTCGCCCGGGGTGCCCGCGGCCGCAAGGGCCTCCCGGGCGGAGGCGGGATCGACGGCGTACGGAAGCCTTCGCACTCCGGCCGCCGACAGCCGTACGACGATCTCGGCCCGCAGGATCGACCGCGCGAACTGCTCCGCCCGTTCCTCCCAGAAGGCGGGCAGATCGAACCCCTCGTCCCGCTGGAACCGTTCCTCGCCGGCCTTCACCGCCGTGAACCGGTCGATGCGGTACACCCGGTCCGCACCACGGCCCTGAGCGACCCGCGCGCACAGGTACCAGACCCCCGCCTTCAGCACGAGCCCGTACGGCTCGAGCTCGCGCTCCACCTCGGCCTCCCGGCTCCGGTAGCGCGCGGTGATCCGCCGGTCGTCCCACACCGCGTCGGCCACGGCGGGCAGCAGCTCGGGGGCCTTCGGCTGCGCGAACCAGTTCGGCGCGTCCAGGTGGAAGCGTTGCGCCGCGCTACGGGAGGCGTCCCGCAGGGACGGCAGCAGAGCCGCCGAGACCTTCAGACGGGCAGCGGACGCGGCGTCCTCCAGCCCCATCTCGCGCAGTGCCCCGGGTACACCGGACAGGAACAGCGCCTCCGCCTCGCCCCGGGCCAGCCCGGTCAGCCGCGTGCGGTACCCGCCGATCAGTCGGTACCCGCCCGCCCGGCCGCGGTCCGCGTACACCGGAACCCCCGCCTCCGACAGCGCCTGCGCGTCCCGCGTCACGGTCCGCTCGGACACCTCCAGCTCCCGCGCCAGCTCGGCGGCGGTCATGGAGGCCCTGGACTGCAGGAGCAGCACCATCTTGATCAGGCGGGCAGCGCGCATACGGCCATAATGCCGGGGCTCTG
>Ga0307512_10001817_pt1 | contig 28760 bp, 25 predicted proteins | sample 14_EM_MG_FD_200267 | JGI IMG/M metagenome (GOLD analysis project Ga0307512, IMG submission 200267) | Populus trichocarpa ectomycorrhiza microbial communities from riparian zone in the Pacific Northwest, United States - 14_EM | ecosystem: Host-associated > Plants > Roots > Unclassified | place... | reverse complement strand
TAGAGGTTGTAGGATGTGTGTAGAGTGTGCAGGAAGGCAAATAGGGTGAATATTTCTTTTCAAGCCAAAATCGAAAAATTGCCGTGTGAGATGAGAGCCATGCCCATCAAGGATTAGAATACGTGGCTTGCCCTTTGCACTGTAATAGTTAGCATGAGCAGGAGGTCAATCTAATGGTACAAACATCTTAGTAGTATATTTCTCAAAGTTCTGTTCCACCCATTCCAGTCCCAATTCATTGTCAGTCCAGCCTTTAGTTGACCATGCAAATGTTGCTTGCTCTCTATCTTGCACACCAGCATGCCATCCCAGTAGATGCTTTCCCCCCTTGTAGATATACATGGGTGGTATAACTCGACCATCTGCAGCAATACACTCTATAACTGTAACCATTTCGCGATTTCCATCCTGAGTATAGTGAGGATTCTGTCTTCCTCTACGGCATATAACCTTTACTTTGAGAGCCTGACCAAGTAGAAAGCCCTTTTCATGCATGTTGTAAATGTTTTCTGGTTGTGCATTGAGCTTTCTGACAAGTTTTCCAAGCTACAGTGACCAGTATTAGCTTAAAATAAATGTATAAACTAAAATGATATACCTTGCGAAAAAGTCCTGTAAAATTGCAGGATCATTTGCATTAGCCCTTTGTCGATCTGGACGTTGGGTGAACATTGCAGTGACTGCAGGATGGCGGTTGAGAAAGCGTGTCATCCAGTGTTTACCAAGTTGTTGTCGCCAATGTGGAGGTAGAAGGGACATCGCAAATGCCTTAACCATCTTCACTTGCAACGGATGTCCCAAGTCATCTAGAGTCACACAAAACCTAACAATTGATTTCTCCTCTTCCAGAGTAAGCAGCTGCTCCTTCTCATGTGCTGCACTCCTTGGCTGTGCTCCTCTAAGTCGGTCTCGCAAGGTTGCATATGGTACACCATATGTTGAACCAGCAGCGCGGATAGATGGTTCAAGACCTGAACCGTATGCATGTTTGGCTTTGCGAATGTCATTCTCTCTGTCAGTTGCATCTCTGCACTTCACTCTGCCCATGGTTGCGTTGTTGCGGGGAGAGAGTGAAAATTGAGTTTGTGTGCAGGGTAATTAAACATCCCTGCTCCTGGCGCTTGGGTGCTTTCTGCGTGATCGGTTGCTATGTCGCGGGCGGTTACACCATAAATTACATTATGGTCACTGCCCCATTCTGAAAATGAGCGTCAATGTAGCATCGACGATTTTTGGCTGTGCATCTTGGGTAACCTCAGTGGCAAATGGTTGCAGCCATTCATAAACGAGGTATTGGCTGCCTTACCAGTCATAAATAATAGCATCATGCTCCCTGCACCATGCTGAAAATGAGCGTCAACGGAGTGTCAACAAATTTTAGTCTTGTAAGTAGGGTAATTGAATGGTGATGTGGTCTGTGCTATCCATAACCAACATACTGGCAACCTTTCTTGGCAAAAGAGTAAACCATACGGTCACTGCCCCATTCTGAAAATGAGAGTCAACCGAGAGTCAACGATTTTGGGCTGTGCATTTTGGGTAACCTCAGTGGCAAATGGTTGCAGCCATTCATAAACGAGGTATTGTCTGCCTTTCAAGTTATAAATCATACCATCATGCTCCCTGCCCCGTCCTGAAAATGAGCGTCAACGGAGTGTCAACGATTTTTAGTCTTGTAAGTATGGTAATTGAAAAGGGACCTGGTCAATGCTATCCTTAACCAGCGTACTGGCAGCCTTCCTTGGCAAAACAATGAACGACACACTCACAGCCCCGCTCTGAAAATCAGCGTCAACGGAGCGTAAACAATATTTCGTCTTGCATCTTGGGTAATCTAACTGGCGATTGGTTTGTAATCATGCATAAATGAGATATTGACCACCTTCAGGGGCAAAAACAATTGCAGCATGCTTTCTGCCCCATCCTGAAAATGAGCATCAATGGAGTGTCAATGATTATTGGTCTTGCATCTTGGCTAATCTAAGTGTCGCAATGTAGTATTAATTCATCGATGATGTTATGGCAGCCTTTTCATTTGAAACAGTGCATGACACATAAGTTACCCCATCATGGAACTGAGCATCAATGGAGCGTCAACGATATTTGGTCTTGCATATTGGGTAATCAAGGCATTACATGGATGAATCAGCTCATAACAGAACAATTGACTTCCTTTATAACCAACAATACAACGTATAACAGGAAAAACACAGATTCCAAAATAATCAATGTTGCAGATTGCGAAACATGCAAAAAGAGATTGTTGGCTGTCGAATACCTAATTTTAATCATATACAATTATCCAACTGCAAAACCAAAAACATTATATACACCTACAGATGGACCCACTGGGCGACCCGCTGACAACCCGCCCAATTCAGACAGGTTGGGAGATTTCCATCAAGCCGGGCCCGAATTGACGGTTCGGGTGTATTGACAACATGGACTGCCAATTTGTCAAAGGTTAGGTTCCGACCTGGACCTGGACCCGATGTGACGGTCCGGAACCGCTGCTAACCCTAACTATCAGGTATTGCTCAAACGATGCAGATTTGTAAATCTGACATGAACTACGCACTATTCAATGGTTTTCAAGACCTCTTGAATACCAAATGCCAACCACCAAGCTGTCAACTCAATCAAGCGGATAGAGAATTGCTTTGTAAACAGCGTCTGCTTATTTGAAGTGATAGTATAAATCTCTCTCACCACTTGCCTCACTACACAACCCTCATCATTGGTACTCCAGGTGTTGGCCTCAGTCCCACCATCAGATTGATGAATCAGAACATCCACAGGATGGTTGGCAGTCATGTTTACCACACCGTGAATCACACCTCCTGAAGCAGTATTCATTTGAGCAAGCCTTGTGATGAAAGTACTTCTACGATCAGTTGGCTTGGGATCAACTTCCTGAAATGGTTGTTACTCATGATGTTAGAATGATTGATTGAACAGCATACATTTAACCGGTGTCACCTGATGGATTTCGCACTCCAATGGATTTTATGTCTTCTGCCAATCAGCATCTGAACATTTGATTGCCACTTGTCAGACTGTATTCAGGCATTTCTGCAATTGCATTTGTGTTGTTTGGGTAACCTTTGCAGTCCCATACACAAGGACCACCATTGGAGCACGAATTTTACAAATACTTTATTCACTGAACTGATGTAACTCTGTTGCCAACTGTGTATCCACTTTGGTCTTCCCAGACATCAATAGTTTTTGATCTGTTAAACTGTATGTCTTCTGCTAAAATTGCTTGGGTATGTTGTGTAGTCCTTTGAGGGACACATCACAGTGATGTTTTTGGCTACCAAGCAGACAGAGTGCCCATAATGCGCACACCGCTCATATTATTATTTCATCAGAGGCTGCGGCTTCTGCACTTGCCTGTCAACATTTGAGCGGATAAGAATTGGAGCACAATTCACTGCCAGTGTTCTGAGTATGCCCTGGATGCCTTTTCCCTGCCAGGAGCTGCTGTTCAATCAATTGAATGGTTTAGAGAAGCACTGGAGGCCAGGATAGTATAATACTGATGCAAATCAATTGTCAAGTGAATCATTGATAGTTCTCACTGTCCGGTATTTGAGTTGCCAGTGCAATAAGTCTATAACTATACACAGAAGCAGCCAATGAATTTCATTCAACTGCCAAAGCCAATTGATGATGCAGAGAAGGTAATGCCAGAACTGGTTGCAGATATGGTGAACATGTACAAAGTGCAGTGCAACAATATGACTTTCCTTCAGATGTTCTGATTGAACCTGCACAGCTCTTGAGTGATCGAGTGGTTGAAAAGGAGAATACCCCAGCAGTGTACCTTTGAGATCTTCACACATTGTGCATGAGCCATATGAGACTTGAGCAACTATCAGTTGTTCGGGATAATCCCCAACCAAGGCAGTCAACCAAGGGTAATATTGTCTGTAGACTCCATCAACACAATTCCATTTGCATCCAGGACACATTATGTGCAGAAGTCAGACTGGGGACAGCACAGTTCTAGTCACATTATGCCATTCGTTGTCAGTATTCATGGCACTTGTTGGGGGACATAGGATCATTCCAACAAGAATCCAGGCACACTGTTTAGGTGTGTAGTGGATATCTATTTGAATATTATGAAATGTAAGATACAGCACCCAGGCATAATGATCAACCACAAAAATGGTCAAGTGATGCTTGTCAGATACACCAATGCCTGGCACAATTGTCACTCTGGCAGGAAATTGATTCTGTATAACCTGCCACCAATCCCCCATTTTCAACTTGGTGAATGTTGGTTGACTTCCCAAGTCTGCAAAGCATACCTGTTCAAAATTGACGTGCATCTGCTGTGTGATATTAATCAACATGAAGTGTACATAATTGAAAACAACCCTGCAGTATAATGTTCCGAGATATGAGACTGATGTTCAATCCAACTGATATTGCAAAAGCCAAAATTTTCTGTACAGATGAGTTTTTACAGGGCATCTGCTAAAAGGAATGATTGAATTATGATGGTGTCCAGTCCAAGCCTTGGTTGTCGATCAATCCACATTCTGAATGACAGAACATACGATGGAGCATGTTGAAAGTGTTGTTCAGATTGAAATGAATACCATGGAATTTGTAGCCTTGAGTACTTGCCATGCTTGCTGTACAATCCAGTGGCTTTGCAATATGCTTTCCCCCACACATTTTCCTCTCCAACTGCCACCCTATGAGCCTTGTCTTTGTCTCATCAGGGGTACAGTTCAGATCAGGCTTCTACTGGTCTATGGCTACATTGCTGGGAGGATTATCAGGTCGTGGTTCACCAGTTTCATTATTTAAGGGTACACCTGTAGTCGACAAACTCATCACTGGCCGTGCAGGTACACATTTCAAAGTTGAACTATAATTGCTCAAGTCAATCCAAGTATGCGGGTGGTATGATTCCATCAGGCAATATGTCTTTGTTTATCAATATTAGGTAACATTGTCGATAGTGAGCCTCCTCTCCATTGTTGTTCAAAATATGTTTTTGCTAATTAAGCACAGAACATTGTTCCTGGAAGTATTGATCATAATCAAGAAACATTCAGGGTACAAATATTCAGACAAGTCTCGAAGATACTACAGGGGACAATTTAGAGCCTGAGGAATATTCAATTGATGGCAAGCTAACTCAGGTTTATGCATCAGTTCCAAAGCTGCATCTCACACTGCTAAATGGGGGGGAGGGGTAAACAAAGTCACCTTACAATCAGTATTCCTCATGATTTGGGATATATGTATTGAATCACCCACAAAGATCATGTACATCTTTGGATGAATATCATTTACAGACAAGATAAGGATTGTTTGATCATTAGTGCAATCTGGTTTATATAGTGTGTATCCTGTGCAGATGCAATTATGAGAATTGGTCTTAAACTGCATATTGGCTGAATTGTGAGTCATACTTATACTTAGACACCTGAGCAGCTAATAATGAAGGTCGATTATCTAACAGGATAAAGCGGAGAGTTTGCTAGGTTGCTGTTCGATGAGGCAATGATCATGGAGAACTGATCAGTGGGTATGATGTTTGCTTCAGTCATGACTGTTGAGTGAAGCATGAATCATGAGAAGTACAATGAAGCATATACAACAAGCTCTGTAGGGAGTTATCACCATTGCTGCCAAATCAAAGGCCTCCTATTGAATGAAGTTGCAGGTCATACACAAACAACTTATTTGTAATCTCCATAGTCCTACTTACCTTCAAACTGGGTATAGTTGTTGTTGGGTTGGGGGAGATATCATATCATATCCCATCTATGATGTTTACAGGCTGTGAACCATTTGAAGGTAAGCACCTATGCAACATCCTACTACATCACTTCAAGTATATAAGAAAGAAAGGTCGATTGGGTGCAATTTATGTTTCTTTCTTGCACCCAGATTTCATGCATCAGCAACAACCCTAGTTTCCGTCAGAAACACCATGCTGTTCCAGACGGCTCTGAAAGCTCTGACGGAACCTCATACCCTCTAACGAAGAATTACAAGCTTCCCATTGCCCAGGCGACGGGTCGCATTGCATACTTACCTCCTTTCCTTTGCACCTGGAATGTGGTGACGTGTACGCACCATCAGAACAACACATGTGTTACACTCTTCGCAGGGGATACATTTATGCAGTAGCTGTTCAGAAAACGCGTGGCAATATTTATGCCTCTCTCTGGCCGAGTGCCAGATTTTACCTCGCCCCCATTGCTATATATCGGATGCCGCACTCTCCCCATATATGTTCAGCTGGGAGATGTTGTCACTGTTTACAATACAAGTCTTTGCTTCGGATAAATTTCTTGCCGTTGCATTTGCTTCACAATTATTGTATTTCACAGGTCTGAAATATACTGTCTGATCTTCACACTCTCTTGTACTATGCCTTCAGTCCTCCACATTTTGTATGGATCCATCATCAGCTTGCAATGCTTCTTCCTGCTCATTCGCATCCGCATCCTCATCATCATTGCTCTCATACCCATCGACATCACTGGTTTCCAGGTCAAACCTCTCGAGTTCAGTCATGGCCCATCGTCGCCAGCTACCCGTGGGTATGGCATTTCGCTTGTCGCTTTCATCTTCTTCATCTTTCTAATCCCAGCTGCCCCCTGGCATAACGAAGTGCAGTTCATCATCCATGCAATTGATTTCTATCGGGATGTTTGGTTCGGTGCTTCCGATCTCAGGCTCCTCAAGCGCCACGTCGGAGGTCGTATAGTCAGGAAGAATAGCATTGTCAACACGCGCTGATTTGATGCTGATTACCACCCCACATGTTGGGTTCTCCGCCTGTTTGGATCTGACGCTTGACTGTTGCAAGAGTGAATTTATACACCCTCTGTTGGTAGCTCTCCGGTAGTGTTTTCCAGGTATTCATCAAGAATGCATACGTGGCTGCCATGCCAGGCAAGGTCAACAACTCATGATCCAATGCAGCTCAGCAGGATGGGTTCTTACCACCATCTTTCTTGTTGTTGAAGAAGTTCGAGTGATCAGGTCTGTCCACTTTCAGCTTTGACTTGGAAGCATTCGGATGAACACTTTTGTTCATTTGCCACCCAAGGAGAGCATGGCGCAATGCGGTGCAGGATAACATGAACAGTGGCAAGGGTATATGACCGTCCTTGTCGTCAATCATCGAATGATAAAATCCATCAGCATACTTACCACTGTTAATCGCCCAATCATAAATTATGATGTAGATACACCCCGGGATTGCTTCCGCCAGAGAGTAAATTGGACGCAGGCCGTTCTTTAGGAGCTTTCGACACTCTCTGCATTGGATTTGGACATTGTACACCACCTTCCACATCCTCTGCGACAGGAAACAGATGATGATTGTCTCCCAGAAGGGAATCAATTAATTCCAAATGCTCTGCATCGGATTCAAAGCTGTCCTGATCATAACCGTCTGCTATGTTGTCCCTTGCTGGTTGAATAGAATGGGATTTAACCTTATCGACTTATGCTCGAACCTGGTATCGGTCTCAGTGTGTAATATCCAACGTGGGCCATTGCTTCAGCATACCTCCTTGAAGATCTCCTTTGTGCATACCTCAAATGCTAAGGAACAAATGTTGCTGTGCTGCATAGCGGTGTTCCAGTACTTCTCTATCATCTGCAAGTGTGGGGCTTCAGCTAGTGCTTTCGCAACATGTCACATGGCATAACTTACCTGGTCCATGTCGCTCGCTCACTTCAACTGCCGTCTGTTCCACATGCCGAGATCCAGGAGTCTGCCTGTTGCAAATACAAGACGCGTCATGCCTGGGTGACCAAATTGATAGATGCAGTGACTGCCAGAGACCACTCATCAAGGTGTCGACACCGCCTGCAGTTGCAATTGCCACTTCTGATGTCTCTGATTCCATTGTGTAGCTCGCGTTTGCGGTGCATCGGTCATGATCACATGGGCTTCTGGATTTGGGATGGGGGTAGGCAGATTTTCATGTCTACTGAGAGGAGTGGGAGTAATGGCACTGCCAGAGGCGGGGGCGGGATACAAAGTGATGCGCCGAATCTGTCTGTGAGGTTCCTTTGGGTGCTGGTGTACTACCACTGCTTGTACCCGGTTAACTGTTGGAGTGATTATTCACCGTTGCTGGGTAGCGGACAGGGTGGAAGTCACACGTTGAGTGATATCTGCAATGTAAGAATCGTTCAGCAAAGATGAGGGGGTGGAGTTCTGACCTTGGATTGTAGAGGCTACAGAACTCCCTCCTTGAGAGGAATCCCTCTCAACAGCTGGTACGGAAACATGTCTCTTAGCAGGGGGAAGTTGAGAATTGCCTGAAGGCCCAGGTTGTTTTTAATTCGGACGATTAGCAAGACTTCGAAAATTTCCTACATCTGGAGTCATGTCAGGGTGAAGGCTTTGGGAAGACATAGTCCGATATAGATGTTTGACATTGAGAATGTAGGAATAATTTTCTCTCCATGCGAATGCAACGGCAGGCGAGGTATACTCCCATTTGAGCGACCAGGGAGGGATTCAACAAAAAAGGGAAGCGCAATGTACACCGCACAAGACAGCGAACCATGACAATACTCGGGGACAAGATCCTTTGAAAATCATTCAATTATGGGGTAAACTGCCATCAGATTGAACTCAGATTACACTCAGCATTGATATTCACTGTTACAGCAACGTCTGAAGGTCTATTTGCACCGTGTGAAGGGTGTTTATGCCCCCCTGGCATGGTGATGATAGTATTACACTCGTTCTTGGCACAATAATACAAACCATCGATTGTGTATATCTTCAGCTTCCCGGTGGAAATCCCCCTTTGGCAGAGCTAAAAGCATCGCAAAGCACACAGTGTTATATTCTCTATTAAATGACATGAGTTGCATGTGCTTTTTCCACCACTAGGCATGTTGGTAGCTGTGTTGGAAGGTTGCACAGTTGGGACAGCCTCAGAAATACTCAATTTGCTCCGAGATGCACAACGTCTGAGGGGTAAATATGGTGTGTGGTGCAAAAGCAATGCCCAGCATTGTAAACTTTCATCACTGCGAGTACTAAATCTCGTCTCCAGGCTTCTCCTTCATGATGTGTCTGGTGGTTGATCAAGATGAAGGCTGGGTTGTTTTGTGTTTGTTAACCAACTAAACACAGGATATTAATCAAAATTATCGTATGTCACATATTGAACCAAGAAATTGCAGGAACTCGAGTATATATATCCCTTCTTATCTCCTACACCTCCATTCTCCTTTCCTCCCGTATTGAACACACCACCTGCATATTGAACAATCTTGACAGCCCATGACTTGCACACAACAATGCCTCTCATTCCAAAACCCACCGGAAAAACTACTCAACTCTCTACATTCCCTCTGGCCATCCTTCCGCTACATTCAACTCGGTTATAATGCTATCGCCTTGGATGTAGATTCATTTTCAACTCACAGCGATGGCACCAAAGGGCAGCCACAAAAGAACGGGGAAGGCTAATGCTAGGGCAAAAATGCCGACATCAGTTGTAAATCGACACATGTCATTGGATTGGGACAGTATAACGTGATTCATCTCGGAACTCATCTGTGGACTCATCCGGATATACTCTGTTTGCGGCGTCACGGATCAGAGGGCATGCATCAGCAACAACTCTAGTTTCCGTCAGAAACACCCGGGTGTTCCGGACGGCTCTGACGGCTCTGACGCAACCTCGTACCCTCTGACTTAGAGTTACATGCTTCCTGTCGCCCAGGCGATCGGTCGCATTGCATAGGCATCAGCAAAATGTATTTCAGTCACTGGAAGCCTCCAGGAGTGTCTGAGAGGATCTGGAGTGTAAACTTAGATGCATCAATTTCAGGAGAGTATCAGAGCCTAGGAGGGCATTCCTGCCGAGCTTCAGAGTAACGGGGAGCGCTGACGACATGCCTGGGAGCACCTGGGAGCGCCAGTGACAAACCTGGGAGCGCCGGCGACATCTCTGGGAGCACGCTGAATCACATTCATGTAGTCATTTTGTATTCTCAACTATGTATCTATGTATCTATATAGCTACCCATCTACACATGCTATATCTGGACTGGCTGCAGGCAGTGCTTCAGAGCAATTTGAAATTCGCCTGGAAAGGATGATCGAGTGAATTCAGAGGTATACTCCGAGGCCAGGATCGAACGACTTCAGAGATGCCCTTGGAGGCGGTGATCGAGCGTATGTGGAGGTACACTGCGAGGCGGTGATCGAGTGAACTCAGAGATGCACTCCCAGAGCGTCATTGAGCGAGTTTGGAGATTCACTTGGAGGCCATGATCGAGTGAGTTTGGAGATATGCACATGGAGGCCATGATCGTGTGAACTTGCAGGCCATAATCGAGTGAGTCTGGAGATACACTTGGAGGCTATAATCAGGCGAGATTTGACAAGTACTTTGAGGCGGTCAATGGACAGTGCGCCGGGACTCAATTCATCAGCTAGTTAACTCGCAACCGTGGGAATATGACAAGCTGACTTTACCATTGAAGCTCATATGGAGAACTGGCTGGTGGCAGTAGATCGGTATGGAGGTACACCGGAAGCTGAATCTACATTCAGGGGTCAACTCGACATTGTGAGAATGAAGGGACGACAGAAAATCTTAGGTGTATGCTGTACTCGGTGTATGCTGCACTCAGTGTTAACTCATGATGATGGCATGGAGAGATAGAGATGGATGACTTAACTTTGTGTTCTTGCAATGATGGTAGAGTTGTGGACGAGAAAGAGAGAGATGGGGGATGAGGGTGAGAACGATATGGACGATATGAGTGGCTATGAGAAAGCAGGAGTACGGCTTGCCTGATTGGGTTTCGAAGATCTTGTGTCTGGGGTATCACCCGCCAGATTGGAACTCGTACCTGCCGTATCGGGGATGGTCAAATAACTTGCACACGAAATTCGCTACGTACCTGTTTCTCTTGATGATTTCCCCCATCTTTTCTGATCTCTCTCTCTCTTGTGCTCAACTCTACCATCACATAAGATATCTCTCCATGCCATAATCATGAGTTAACACAGAGTACAGCATACACCAAGTTCAGCATCATCCCATGATCGACTGTCAACCACTCCCAGCCAGTTTCTCATCTCTCAGCGGATGTTGTACCCAACTCTCTACATTCACACAATTACAAGTTAACCAATGAATAGAGTCTCGGCTGCAGTCGCGCCTCCCTCCAAATCGACCACCTCCAAGTACTCCTCCAATCCCGCTCAATCATAGCCCGCGAGTGAATCTCCACACTGGCTCAATCTCGGCGTCCCAAAGCATCTCCAAAGTCGCTCGTTCACGGCCTCAAAGTGTATCTCCAGACTCGCTCGCTTATGGCCTGCAAGTTGGCACCAGCATGGCCTCCAAGTGGATCTCACAACTCTCTCAATCATGACCTGCAAGTGCATCTCAGAGTTCACTCGATCTCGATCTCCAATAGCATCTCAAACACACTCGATCAAGTATGTCTTCCAGGAGCGACGGCGGTTGTACGGAGATACAGGGGTAACGGAGGTGGACATAGTGACGGGGAGTATATATTCGGCAGACCCCAGAGTAGATAGATATCATATCTTTTCCATCTCCTCTTATCATACAGTGAAAATTCACACTCTATGATTCCCATCTTTTGGTCTCACTCGCTCTGTCCGAGATTTCGTGGATCCTCACGGCCGCGTAGTATCATATTTTCTCACCTTCTGCCTACACTCCTCGAGGGTAATGTAGATGGAACACGAGGAGAGATTATCGCAGTGTCAGTCATTGCATTGCAATCCCGATGCAACCGGGTACCCAATGTACCCATTCCGACGTATGGTCACATTTGGCCACAACGCCAGAGTGTGTGTTTAAAATGTGAGACCGACAGAGTGAGAAGAACTGGCGAAATGGCGATCTGAGGGTGATATGCAACGCGATGGATCGTATTGATGCAAGGCGCTGACCAATCCGCCACTGGGGTGTCTCTGACGGCTCTGACGGTGCTGATGAGGGACCTCATTTATGATATAATCTTTCTTGATCCAGTCACGACTTGCCAGTGTTCACAATTCCAGCTGCTGTGGCCGCACCACAGGAGCAGGAGTTCACCTTTTTGGGAGTGGTGGGCAGCCTTCCACTCATATATGGGGCAAATGTTTGACAAAACCTGCGACCAAATGAACAATTGGAGGTGGTACAACCCCTGTGCCATTGGGGATCAAGTCGATCGCTCCAATCTTGGAACTCCCAGCCTGGGGATCGATAAATGCACCAGCGAGCATTGCTCTTGGTACAGTAGCGATGATCTGAGGGCAAAGATTCAGCCGCCATGCTGCCGGCAGTACAAGCCAGGAGACTTCCTGGCTGTTCGACCACTAAATCACGATGAGATCATCGACGAGGACGATGATGTGGAGAACTGTGGGGATCCACGAGTGCCGAGTGTTGGAATGAGCCATCCTGGCGATGGCAATGACAATGATGACGGCGAGGGTGAGGAGGACACACAGGGTGGTGAGACAGGGACCGGGAAGCGGAAAGGAACAAAGGTTGGGAACTGAAAATGGAAGGTGACTGGGGGCTGGAAGGGGAATGGGAAAGGGAAGGGGAAGGCAACGAAGAGTGCAAAGGGACAGGGAACGCAAACCAATAACAGGAAAGGGATTGTTAAACAAACCCCAGGGGGAGATGATATCTCTCATGCTGTCGCTTTGCAGTTGTGAAAGGACATGTATGAGGCACACTACGACACAGAGGGCAAACTAGAGCAGTGATATTTTGAGCCGGTAGTATGGCCTGCCATGTCAATTTGTTCAGATGATGATACCGACTCTACCCAGGAGTCTGACTGCAACTATGACTCAGAATATGATTCTGATGTGGGTATTTGAATGAAGGATGATGTGGACACACTGTATTGCATTGATTTAGATGGTGATGTGCATATTGGAAGGGACAGTGATGATGAAGCGGAGGAAGATAGAGTTGAGGATGAGGAACAGGAGGAAGATACAGAGGAGGAGGAGAAGGAGGAGGAGGAGGAGGAGGAGGAGGAGGAGGAGGAGGAGGAGGATCAGGATGAGAAGGAGGATGAGAATGAGGATGATGGCAAAGAACCTCGGACGATTGGCCAGGGAGAGATGGTAAATACATCGGCTGAAGATGTAGATACCATGGTAGACGATCAGCCAATAGTGCTACCTGAGCAAGCCCAGGAGCTGCACCCATATACCCAACGGCCACAACCTCCAGCGCCTTCCCCACGGCCACAAACCCCTGAGCCTCATCCACCACTACAAACTCTGGAGACTCATACTGTTGGTGGGCTGGGGTTTCTAGGGCTTCTGACGCCGCAAAAACCATGCCCGGCAGTCCTAACTCTGGGAGAAGCTGGGGCAGCCAGACAGACCTTCGATGTGGATGTGGATCACCAGCTACTCGGCAAATCGGCAGGTGGTGACAGCCTCCCCAATGTCCCTCTCCCCAATGTCCCTCGCCCCAATTTCCCTCTCCCCAATGTCCATTTCCCAGAGGTGCACCCGGATGGCTTGGTAGGCGAGGAGGGAACCAGCCCTCATGATGCAGTGGAGGCGATGTTTGTTGCGTTCGGGTTGGGGTTGGGTTCTTGTCGTGTTCCGTTCCGTTGTTCTAATCAATGAATCTCAGGCATTGATCATTACAGGTGTTGCGATGTCTATGAGTCAATCACGGTTCTTTTTATTTACGGGTTTTGTATTGGTTTTATTTTATTCTTAGTATTATAGAACATTCCACATGCAGCGTGTTTGCAACTCCTGGCCAGTAAGGATCCTCCTTGTGATAGTGTTGAGGCTAAATAAATCATTCAAGTTAGCTGAAAGTATCATGAGCTTACACCCACACCAGGCTGCTCAGGCCCAGCACCAACGTACATCCCATGCTATGGTGTATACTCCACTCCTTGTGTGTTGTCGACAATGGCAGAGAAGACCCCTCACTGTCCCCCCCGAATTTTCATGCCGAAAGATCTTCACCTGAGGCAACTGGTGAACTAACCATATCACATTACACCAACCTGAACACCTTCAAGTAGCACGCCAAAGGAATTAGACTATTAGCAACGCGCCCCGACACGTTGAACCTGCTCAGAATTGTGAATTCAACAGTAACAACAATTCGGTCGAAGACTTGGACCTGTTTCCATATCTTCAACATGTTGAAAACATTGCAGACCAGGAGTCTCAACCACTGCCACCCCCTCTGCCATTGACGGAAACGTACCCTCGCGCCTGCGCTCCACTGAGCAATTACATTGCTGAGTCATGGGAACACGACGCTTAGGGTTGCCTCAAGTCCAACCTCCAAAACAATCCCTACTACCCATTTGCAATGTGTGAAGAGTACACATATATCGAGTGTGGGATCAATAAACAGAACATGAAGAAGTACTATGACAACATGCTGAAGGAAGAAATCACCGCTCTGCATTTCCCATGCTTCACACACGGCGATAGTGTCCAGAAGTGTGTAGCTAGCATGCCAGATGATCAGGCTCTTGGGGAGTGGGAACTACACACTCTCATGGATATGAGATGCGATAACAATCCCCAACACCCTATCAATTACCACAGTCCACACATCATCAAAAGCATGAGATGGTTGATGTGGCAGCTAGCCTATGCCGAGAATCACATTTACTCCCCTCAGCATTGTTTCTACAGTGATACGCTACCGAAATGCCTCTATACCAGAATGCGCACTGTAGTGAAGTGGTGGGAGACACAGGGAAGGAGAGATACTGGAGGATAATACCATGTTAATCGACGTTAAGTCAACGCTCAGAGTGGGGGATACACTGGTTCCCTTGATCTTCGTGTCCGACGGAACACATCATTTGAATCTTGCTGGTGACAAGAAAAGTGGCCTGTATATACAACAATTGGCAATCTATCTATGAAGATCCACCAGATGCCCTCAACGCACAGTGTCGTAATGGTCACTCTACTGCTGTTTCTGATCAAGAACAGCAATATTCCTGTGAAGTGGCTGGATGAGCAGTGGCAAACAAACCGGGAGGTGCTGAGCGAAGTACTCTGGCAGTGACTGCAACCTCTCACCGGTAAACAAAAACCCTGCGCCGAGAACGGGTATTACAACGTTCTCTGTGCAGATGGCAACTTCATGTGTTGCAATCTGGATTTAGCCAGATGCCTGACAGATTGCCCAGAGTATAGCGACCTACATCATGTCAAGTGGCATGGCTATTTTTGGTGCAAGTGTCCAAATAACGAACTAGGAGGTGATGTCCCTCCTGACAAGCAATACCACCAGCGGGATCACAACCTATATAGAATGCTAACTGATGCCAACACCAAGACAGCGGATGCCAAACTCTCGTAGCGCCTTGTTCACCAAAGATTCAACATGTTTGGACATATTCCCTGTATCGTCAGCAACCTCCCAAAGCCCAACCTCCTCCACACAATGTAGATCCGCATCATTGACCACATCTAGAAGTGGATTGTCCACTTTGTGAAGCCTCACAAACGGGTCAACAAGTACAACACAATCTGAGTATCTATCCCTCGTTTCCACAACCTCACACAAAGAAATAAGTTATATGAGGAACTTTCTCAACAAAATGGGAAGGAGTTGAAGGAAATGAGCTCGTACCTGGTTGGAGTTGTAACCCAGTCTCTATGAGGCGGAAGCCCCGCTCAACCTCCCATATTCAATAACACAATTGAGCGCACCTGGGCATTGATAGAATTCTATATGTATGCTCAATGTAAATCTCCCAATGATGCAACATTGGGTTAGATGGAGGATGCCTTGCGTTGTTGTCTCACAGTCCAAGACGTCCTCTTCCTCGCGCGACCTGGCAAAAAGGTGAAGGCCAAAGCCAATGCCCTGAGAACGGCACTCAGGAAGAAGCGAATGATAGACAAGGAAACAAATGCTGAACAGTGGCCGCCTTCCCAGACGCAGCGCAAAATGAATGCCTGGCAAGATTATATTTGCCACAAGATAGATGTTTCCAAGGAATTTGATGCCGAATTCAAATTTCCGAAGATTCTCTTGCTGGGTCATTGGGTCCAACAGATTCCTTGATATGGAACCTTACCACAGTATTCTGCCGAGAGACATGAACAAGCACTTGAAACGAACCTCAAGGTTGGTTGGAACACCTCCAATCACAATCTCAACTACCTGCCACAAGTAATCAACTGTCAGCATCGCATTCTCTGCTTCGAAATCAGACAGCTCAATCTCTAAGCCCTCGCTCAGTGTCGGGATAACACCGCTACCACCCGCAAAGTCATCCCTTCCGGTGCTGATCTGGCTGCCCACCAGAGCTCCCAGGCATATGCGAAGCCCGAATTCATTGGGCCCCAAAACCGCTGTGATGGAAAGCATCCTGACACTATGATCACAGACTTCAGAGCATGACTCAATAATATGCATGACACAACGCACCACAGGACAATATACAGCGGCATTTGGGAGTTCATCCAGCATAAGAGTCGTAACAAGACGTATATATTGGATGAACAACTGCAAGCACTGGAGCTCTGTATTTCCCATGGTATTAAGGTTCAAGTTGAGGGTTTAAAAGGTCAATGCATATCTCAGATGTGTTGATGCACAGGAAGCCAGAGCTGGCGCAGAGGGGATCAATGGATCGACAGGGTGTGAGTAAGGCTACGCCCGGGGAGGTGATATGGGGTGCTGAATGGGCGTCTCCCGTGGCAACTGCAATGACTATTCCCAATGAAATCCCAAAACGAGGATGGAGCATTCATTGATTACTGGTTAACCCGGGCGCTTACCACAATACCTGAAAACTTGGGTAACTTGGATCCTGTCTCGAAATTTGAAAAACTGAGAAACACACCAGCGGCCTATGCTTTACAAGTGTTCAACGTGGGAAACCTCATTGGCTGCATGCATGTAATTCCAGAGATAGCTACTAGTTGAGAGACCGGAAACAAACGGAATGAACGTTGTATTGGCAATAGTGACATTAATCTGGCGACTTGGAATGATGTGTATATTTAGTAACGAGAAAATTGCATTTTGTATGCAGGTGGAAGGAATGCTGAGAGAGATTGTCACGGCGTCACCCATTGCATTGCATTCCTGATTGAAGTGCGTACATAACGATCCCATTCCGACATCGGGTCACAATCTGCCACCAAGCCAGAGTGTTTGTTTCAAATAGAAGACTAACAGAGCAAGAAGAAACAGTGAAACTAAAATCGAAGGCCAATATACAAAGCGAGGCATGCTATTGACACCTGGCGTGGAGTAACCTGCTACCGGAGTGTCTCTGAGGGCTCTGACGGAGTGCATCCATTTTGACAGACACATACCTCCCGGATGGAAAAAATATTTGCTGATGCCAGAAATGAGATATAGGCTGCCTTTATGGGTTAAAACAAAAGCGACACACTCCCTGCCCCATCCTGATAGTCAGCATCAACAGAGCATCTACGATTTTTGGTCTTTCATCCTGGGCAATCCAAGTGTTGCTTTTTGATAATAATTTGTACATGAAGTAATCGTGGAATTGTAAGGCAATACCGTGCATAACATCTAAGTTACCCCATCGTGAAAATGAGCATCAATGGAGCGTCAACAATCTTTCATCTTGCAAGATGGGTAATCAAGGCATCACGTGGATATTTGAGCTCATAACAGAACTATTGACATCTTTTATACGCATAAATACACAATATAAAAGTGAAGACACGGATTCCAAAATAATCGATATCGCAAACTGCACAACATGGAAAAAGTCATTACTGGATGCTGAAGATGTGATTTCAATAAGTTACTATTATGAAACACCAAAAACAGGAGCATCGTATGAATCTACTGATGGACCCACTGAACAACTCGCTGACAACCCTCTTAATTCAGGCAGGTTGGGCAATTTCCATCGAATCATACCCGAATTGATGGTTTAGGTTTATTGACCACCTGGACCAGCAAATTAGATACTGTTTGGTTTCGACGCAGACCTGGACCCGACGCGACTGTCCGGAACTGTTGCTAACACTATTTCAGGCTCTTTTGAATGATGGCTGGGAAAACCTTGTATCAAAGCAAATCTCTCCAGGTACACACTGGTATCTTCATTGAGAGTGCAACCCTTACAGTACATACTGAATACCAGCAGTTTTGATATTGACCAGACATTCAACTTCGATAGTGAAAAAGATTTCGCCACACCATTCAGTAACAGGCATAATCGTAAAAACCTTCTTCTAGCACTCAAACTGTAATTTGCCCTGACAGTCCATTTCTATACACATCTCCAATGAGGTTACACTAGAGGTTTTTCGACTTGCTGCAACGCAATACAGCATTTCTTTGACCACTGGGCTTGTCACTATTCATTCCATCCAGTATTTATATCAAATATATACAAGAGTATTCAGAATCCCATTGTGGGCAAACATATCTGATATATTGGAAGAAATGTATGGTGATTTCTTGAACAATGTAAATGTATTCTACCAGGAATATACATAAAGATTCTGGCAACACCTATTGACAGAATGAAACCTATTAAAAGTTAAGATTGGAAGGTATCTGCTATTATAACATGGAGCTGGAAGTGGTAATCAACAATGAAGATGTCTCACAGCTTCTATATACAGTATAAATTTAGTTTCATAGATACTATTGAAATACAATGAATTGAAAACTAATGAAATTCATTGCACACATACTTGTTTCAAAATTGTGATCAGAATGCCAATCAGTGAAGTAAATCCATTAACTCTCAGAATCCACTGTGAGTCTTGCCAAGATCATGACAATTACATGAGGAGTCTCTGACCAGATTATGGAAAGTATGAATGTGGACTCTGGCAGCTGCCAGCAGGCATTTATACAATGAGGGTGGTAGTATAAGTAGTCCCGGACAAGGTTATGGGGACTATATGTGTGTACTCTGACAACTGACACTGGGCTCTGATATCAACAGAGTGATAACATAAGAAACCTCCAACTGTACCAGCCAGGGTCAGATATAGATATTATTGCAAACAGAGCTGTGCTATTGGATATTTCAAAATCCGACTTGAAAGATGTACTGAGAAATCAAACAACAAAGTCAAGGTTGTCTATCAAAAGTGATCTATTCCTTGGCTATACATGGGAACAACAAAACAGTGAAGAACAGGAAATCCTTCATTACCGACATATCTGTCTTTATGTACAGTTTGTATACCAGCCTGGATTCATTCTTTATGTTTCAATGTATCACTCAAATTTTCCCGGATGTTCTTAAGCATCAACAACGAAACTCCAAACAATGCAACTACACTGTGTAGTCTGCTGTCACAATACCTCAGCCCACTGCCACCACTATGAGATAATTTCACACCACTTCCATGTCCATCAATGTTAGCTACTTCCCATCACTTCCACTAGCAGTCATCCTGTAATACTACTCAATCACTTGTGAATACATACCTTCATAGTATCCCCTCATTTGATTTGAGGACCTCAAAGAACAATTTCTAATATTCCAGGCTTCTTGGGATATTATTGATGAAATTCCTCCATAGCTTGTAACCCATGTATGAACATCCCAGGCATCCACATGAGAGTGTCATACCCCATACATCAGATTACACTCTGCAGTTGACTTCTATATACTGAACTGTCTTCCATGCTTGACACCTGATACTCCGCTTAGCCATCTACCTCAACTGGGGGGGAGGGGTTCCAGACACTAACCCAGTAAAGGACCATCCACCACAGCATCCAATAGTGATATTGAATATATCTCATGAATCATTATCATCCTTGTGAGGTCTAATGTAGCAACATATGACGACTCCTGCTTTACCATCGTATACGGCCCAAACTGTGTGCAAATATACTTTGGCGTTGCTTGTGTCGTTTGGACATGACTAGTAACAAATCACATATTCATTCCTTCCTGAATGTTTGGCACCGGCATCTAGGATCAAAGAGTGCTCATATCCTGCATGGTGTGACTTCGGCATATTTCAACACCCAGTATTGATAAATTAGTTTCATCCTCTTCTGAACCACATTGCCATCCACCTATCATCGATCCCTACTCTGATCTCTGAAATACATAAACGTTATCTGTGGATCCACCACTTGAATGGGGATGCAGGACGTGGACTTCAATATTTTCACAGCTCCATAATCGGCTGCAAACTTAGCCCACAGTAACCTGTTCACCCAATCATCCAGCTGGTAGTTGACAACTACCCATCAGTACTGTTTTATGTGGTTGTTTATATCTTCCCTTTATCAATCTATTTGTAGATGACACACCATCCACAACATCCATCGAATACCCAACAAATCACACGACTGTCACTAATTGATGAAACCTAGCATTACTCCTCCATCTGATACAATTGATGAAGGAATTTTTTGAAGTTTTACTGCTTCCGTCAAGAACATTTCTGACGATCGAGGTGCATATTTCATCGTATGACACGGTATGAAGTGTCACATCTTTGAGAGTCAATCTACAACTACCCTAATATCATCAAACCTCTTACATTTCAGTAGTCCAACCACACAGTCGATTTATATATTGTCCCAGGGCTTGATGGGTACTGACAATGGTGTGTATATTTCAAACATTGTATAAGGTGAACAGTGAAATCTATGAACACTATAGCAATTCTGTACACGGTTGTGTGTTTGTAATCATTTTGCATTCGGCTGCATAGCAGCCATGGCATGTTAAAATACAAAGTCCCCACCAAACCCTATAGCCGCTTCTGTGCAAATGAAAACTCTAAACACCCAGAAATCTGACAAAACCCAACCCCCCAAAATTAGAACCCGCACAGCAAAGTCCCAACCACATTCCGTACATAACAATTTGCCCGTAATCTCAACTCTGTCCAATAAAAGCAACTATTCCGAAGTTCAAATGTCATTGCTTGTTCCAGCTGTCCTGCCAGGACTGAATTGTGGAACCAATAAATCAACTTTTGCTTCGATCTCTTGCTCACCGGAAGATACCACTTTCCTCGGTATTGCAATAATCTATTTTCTCATCTATATTCCACAACCATCATTTCTTTGAAACATTAGCTACATCATATTGCTTCAATAACTTTCCCTGGCTGTGCATCAGTCAAATATACTTTTCAATACAAATTAGAAACAGTCTGATGGCACTTATTGTGCAGACCATCTGCCAGCAAATGCAATTGTTCTGGTAGATTCTGCAGCTTTAGAACCCCCTGTTCCACGTATTTCAATCATTTATCCCCCCTCTCAGGGAGGTTTACCGGCCTCCTAGTCAAAGCATCTGCTTTCCCAATTCATTTCCCTGGCTGTTAGATGATTGTATGGTCAAACCGTAATATACACTCAGACCATTGTGCTTGTCTGCTGTTTAGCAACTACTTGGTCATAAAATACTCCAACTTCTTATAGTCAGTTATTAATTGATGAGGATGTAGTGCTCCTTCACACTCCAGTCTCCAATCTTTCAATGCTTTGATGATTGCCTGACAGTCTTTATCACAAATATCTTATTTGCATTCTCCCAGTAAATAAGTGTGCAATAATATGCAATCAGATGTAAAACCCCTCGACAGACATGTTATAACAGAATGCCTGCCAAAATGGAATCACATTTGCCTGTTTTAATACTGACTGCCCATTCAAGTGAAAATGTCAGATTATCAGAACTTCGGGTATCACTGTAATGTAGGTTGCGAAGGCAAGTTGAAGTTCAGTTCCCCTCCTGATATGTTCATCATTCATTGCGAGTCATATGGATGGTTCTACTTTTTCCGGATACTTCATAATAAACCATCAATAGTAATTGCATATCCCCAGAAACTGTTGACCCTGAAACAGATGATTTTACCTTCTAAATGCTGTATTCTTTTCCTGGCTCCAATTTCAAATAGTATTGACCATATCTTGATCCATTGAGATACCCTTTGTCACCATTATCAATCCTAGATACTTAACTGTTTACCTATGGAACTTTCATTTCTCTGGTTTGAGATACAATCCAGCTTCCCAAAGATGTTTTAACATCCATGTAACACCAGGAGGTTCACTCTGGGTCTTAATCAATAACAGCCCCTAACGAATTCTGGACTGATAAAGCAGAAGATAAATACCGCAAACCCAGGATGCGTATAAGGTTTACCACCTCAATGGGACATGAGGTAACTGTTCCGTTCTCTTCTTCCAATTGATATTATCAACCAAAGAGTATCGTCTTGAGATATCAATTGCTGATGTACACGACTCAAGAGTATCACCCTAATGACAACTCAAAAGTATCATCCCAACAACTGGCACATATACTCGATGACTAACTGTCCAGGAATGCAATAACTCCAGGTATCAACCTGTCTATAAGAAACAGCAAAGTAGTTTCGCCTCAGCAGAAGGAGTAGTGCCAACTTGAGAGTATCCTAACAGAAGTATCTTCTGGACCACCTCAACACTATCGGGCTGGCCCTCAGACTTCTTTCGAACTGCAAAGTATCGTCTGGCTCACTTCACGATCAACGACCTGCTTTGACGAACATAATAAGAATAAACAAGTAGAATCATGTGATAGATATATCCATGAGTTAGAACTGAAAGATGAACGTGCAACTCTCGACTTGAAAGGAGACGTATCCTTGTTTACTTCGATGCAGAACTCATAGATGATAAACAGGAATGAATTTGACGCTTAACCTCCAGGTCGAGAAGGTCAATAGGCATCTGTTGATAGATCTCTTGGTACATAATATGGTATTGATATCCTTCCTCCATGTCGGTACCACAGATAATATATCAGACGATTCACACCCCAAACAATCCTAACACTGCCAAAGCCTGCTTCGGAGTTCACATACATAACTGCCTTATCTTGTGTCTCTACCAATGATAGTCATGTTCTAACTCACAGGAGTATTAATTTTGTCATCAAGGTACTGTGTTCGTATTGCGACATAATTGCTATTGGCGATACCTTGTATGGATACAAGCTTATCTGAAGCCAATTATCAACAAATAGGTTCATGTCACCAAGAGCCGGTGAGTGTGCCCTGTCATATACCCACCAGGTTCATAACGCTTTGACAATCGCGGCAAACAACAGAACATTTAATTCGACTACACTTTATTGGAGCCAAAGATACAGTGATCTGCAACTGACCAGTTTTGCCATATACTGAACGGAGAGTATCCTGTGCCGCTCAGGAAATATGAATCCCAGGTCTTATTCGCCCAGACCAAGAAAGAGTGGTCAAAATAAGGGTTGATTCATACAAGTGCAATCGGTTGACAGGGCTCCAATAAGTAGATTATTGGTTACTAACCAATCTCTTATATAACTCTTCATATCTCGAGATGCCATGGAGGTCTGATATTGATTACACATCATCTCATCTGGAATGAACCATTGGACAATGAGTGAATAGACGTTTGGTCGGTGACTGGAAATAAGGATTCCTGCTGCTAATGAGTGACCATTGATAATGGAGAAGTAACGACGATTACTAATCCAAAGATAATGTACCTCTTATTGGTGCTTGGCTTGACTGGTGTCGTGGATCTGTTGATACGATGGTCGCGTAATGGAGATCTGACTAATAGGTGACCACATTCCGAATGTAGGTCCAATGTGTAAATGGGACTTATGATTCGTGATTCCGGATCAAGTATCCATATATGAAATGGTTGAGTGATCATCTATGATCCTGGAAATATAACTGTAACACCAAAGGCATAACAATTCATTTGATATATTCCATGTGTTTTTCCTCAATGTTACTATAAATGATAATACGTTCAACATACCCAAATGCAAAGTCAATCAGTACCTCTCTGATGGTATTATTGTTGTATTCTGGAAAGCCTGCAGAAGGATTTGTCATTCCAAACAGCATAACTGTTGGCCTGAACAATCTGCACCTTGGCTGGATGGCTAACTTATATTCATCATCTGCTTAAACCAATAATATGTTATTGACTCCTTGGACATCCATCATTTTATAGATCTTTGGTACACAAAGGAGATTTCAGATTACCCTCATCAACAGTGACAGATATCATATCATCACCATCATACTGTGGATATCACAAAAGTCAAAGGAAACAGTTTCTGCTCTGACAAATTTCTTTCCAAACTGTACTGGGTGGCAAATAGTGACGATAAATGCCAAATAAATCCTTTCAACATATTCTCTCCTTACCATTCTTTCAAAAGCCTTCTTAATGTCATACAGAGATACTTTGAATATGGTCAACCCAGTTATTCATCGCAGTCCATCAGCAAAATGTAAATTGGTCAGGAAGCCACACCCAAACCTCCCAGACACTCCAGTAGCTCTCACCAGTGCTGCTAAGTACTTCCAGATGCTTCCAGGCCCCCCTGGAGCTTTGCACAGTGCGCTCAGACTCTGCAAGAGTATTCTTGGGTGCTCCTGAAAGCACCTGCAGTTATGGAGGTGCATTCAGGATGCTATGAGATTTGACTGTTCAGATGGTCAAATTTTGGAGCTCCTGGGACCTCTGTGCAGATCTGCGGGAGACTTCGAGAGAGGTTGAGACCACAGGGAAGCTCTGCGGGAGACTTTGGAAGCAGCCGAGACCACTGGGCAGCTCTGCGGAAGACTTGGTGCCGTATTCCCACAGTAGTTGTTCTTAGGGTTCCACGACCGCAAGGCATTTTGTCTATCATATTCATCTTTGTTACAGTCACAAGATTTGCAACACCATAATATGGCATTTATTATGTAAGTCTCCCTATAAATATACATACAGAGATGCAGGGATAATGGAGATGGACTGAGCAACAGGGAGTATATATTTGGGACACCCCGGGGTACATAGACATCATCGCATAATACGAAATACACACTCTATCGTTCCCATCTCTTGGTCTCACGCACTCTTGCCAAGGGTTCATAGATCCACGCAATTCGTGTCATTCATCATGGCCAGGTTACCCATCCTATCCTCACACCTTCTTCCGACGCTTCTCGACCTGGAACCGCTCTGCCTCGAGAATTTCCTTTCGATGCCATGCGAGGTGCAGCGGAGTGTTGATGATGGGCTGTCTGCCTTCTAGCTCCAACCATTCACCACACCATGATCAAGTGAACTTAGTGATGCACTCCGAGGCTGGGATGTTGCAAGTTGGGAGGCCGTGATAGTGGAAACTATGAGGCCGTAATCCAGCGAGTATGGAGATGCACTTGGAGGTCTTGATTGTGCCACCATGGAGGCCTCAATCAAGCGAGTTTGCAGATACACTTGGAGGCCATGATCGAGTGGGTTTGGAGATGCACTTGGAGGCCGTGATCATGCGAGTTTGGAGATATGCACTTGGGGGCTGCGATTGCACGAACTTGGAGGCCATAATCAAACCAGTTTGGAGAGGCACTGGGAGGCCATGATCGTGCAAACTTGGAGGCCGGAATCGAGTGAGTTTGGAGACACACTTGGAGCCTGTAATCGAGCAAGTTTGGAGATGCACTTGGAGGCCATGATCGAGCGAGAATGGAGGAGGGCTTGGAGGCGGACAATCTGGAGGCGGGAGATCAGGAAGGAAGCGCGACAGGAGCTGAGACTGTATTCATTGGTTAACGCATAATTGTGGAAATGTAGAGAATTGAGTACAACATGGTCTGCCGAAAGATGAAAGACTGGCTAGGAGTGGGAGACAGTTGATGTTAGGATGTTGTAGTACGCAGTGTATGCTGTACTCGGTGTATGCTATACTCGGGGTATACTGTACTTGGTGTTCACTGTTGATCATGGCATGGAGAGATCGAGAGGGCTATGGTAACTTCGTGTTCATAGGTGATGGTGGAGTTGAGGACGAGAAAGACAGGGATCAGAGGAGATGAGGGAACTCATCATGAGGAACTGGGTATCAAGGGAATTTCGTCTGCAGGTCAATTACAATGCCTGATCTGGCAGTTACGAGGCCAGATCCAGTGCATAATAACACATATTCGAGGTCTTCCCATTCCAATCACGCAAGAAATACCCCGGATGTCTCATATCCGCTCGTATCCTCCACATCATGGATGTCATCATCCCCCATCCCTCTGTTTCTCGTCCCGAACTCAACCATTATTGCAGAACACAAAGTTAAGTCGTCCCTCTCTATCTCCGCATGCCATGTCCATGAATTGATACTGAGTACAGCATACACCAAGTACAGCATACACCAAGTACAGCATACACCAAGTACAACATACACCCCGTACAGCATACACCAAGTACAGCATACACCACGTACAGCATACACCTAGTACAGCATACACCGAGTACAGCATACACCGAGTAAAGCATACACCGAGTACAGCCTACACCAAGTGTGGCATCCACCCGAGATTGTCTGTCTTCCCTTCATTCTCACCATTACAAGTTGACTCCTGAATGTACATTCAACTTCCCATGTGCCTCCCTACATGATCGACCAGCATCAGCCAGCTCTCCATGAGAGCTCACAGGTACAGTCACTTTGTCACATTCTCACAATTGCGAGTTGACTACATGATTAATGGAGTCTCAGCACCCGGTGTACCATCCATCGACCGCCTCCAAGTACTCGTCCAATCTCCCTGGATCATGGCCTCAAAGTGCATCTCCTAACTCAATCGATCATTGCCTCCAAGATGGTCGCCAAACTCCCTCAATCGCACCCTCCAAGTCTATCTCCACACTCGCTTGATTTCGGCCTCCAAGTTCACACAATCATGGCCTCCAAGTGCATCTCCAAACTTCCTCAATCATGACCTTGGAGTGCGCTTCTAAGTTCACTCAATCACGGCCTCCAACTGTATCTCCAAATCCGCTCGATGACTGCCTCCAAGTGCATCTCCGAAGTATCTCGCTCACGGCCTCAAAGTGTATCTCTGAGTTCACTCGATCACCATTTCCAGGCGCACCTAGAATTCCTCTCAAGCACCGCCTGCAGCCAGTCCAGATATACCGTGTGTAGATGGGTAGCGATATTGATACATTGATACATAGGGACATAGATGAGAATACAAACTGAATATATGAGTTTTAAAAATCATTGAACGATAAGTAGTAGCAATGCTATCCAGACGCCCCTGCAGTGTTCCCAAAGAAGATGATGTTTTTCCCAGACTGATGTACAGTGATTAGAGGAGCTCCCAGAGTTGTTGCCAGTGCTCCGAGTCTTGTCGTCAGTTCTCCCACGTGCTCCCAGGCTTGTCATTGGCGCTCCCAGGTTCACTGAAAGTTCTCTCCAGTGCTCTGCGGTGTTCCCAAACTTATCACAATCACACCCATGGTACTCCTGTGCCAGTCATCAGGGATCCCAGTTACTCCAAAGGCCAGCTGGAATGCCCTCCTAGCGTCTGATACTCTCCTGAAATTGACACATCTAAGTTTACACTCCACATCCTCTCAGACACTCCTGGAGGCTGCCAGTGACTAAATTACATTTTGCTAATGTCATGAAGAAAGATAACCCATCGAGCTTGACTATGTTTCCCCAGAACAGTCATGCTGGTCACATTCTTAGTTCATAATCATCCCTTATTTGCTTAACAACTGGTTCTGGAGGTGTTGTTGAGACTCCATGTACTATAATTGGCAAGTCATTGGAAGCTGTTATACAATACTGACATCAAAATATCACCATATTTGAGGTGAACTCTGCTGCATTATCATATAACCTCAACTAATGAATTGCCAGAACAATAGCATAATGTCTTAACTGTGTAAAAAACATTGGTAACAACTCGTTATGGTCATGTATCTTGATTTCGACCTTCGCAAAATGTGTGATGACTGCTAATCAAATTGTTCTTCTACACATAACTTCGGCTGTTCTCTCCACTTCAAACTGTTGTAAAGGTATCAGCTCATGGCAAGCAACATCCTGATCTATAAATGCAATACCTACTTCTTCGCAGTCAATCAATGTATGTTACTATATCACTTAGTCTTATATTATCAAAGTACAGATTATAACTAAATGTTTCACTTATATTGATTCCTCCTGTACTTCCATCTTGCTAAATGAAAATCGTGAAATTCCAAAATATTGTCAAGCATCTCTATTAAAATGTTTTCCATTGCCCAAAGACTCATTGATCTTTGCTTGATCTAATCATTTCCCAACTCTCTGGTGTGGGGACGAATTTGAGTGCTGTCATCACATGGGTTGGACTAGAGTTGCGCATGGGGGAGCCCCACTCACTTTATTTCTTTTTTATATGTCAAAGAGACCTAGTGATTTGAGGTCAATAGAGAGATTCAGCACAGCGGACATGGTACAATAGGTTATGATCCTGGGCACTGCCCTGATATGATAAACTTAACTTGAAGTGCAGCATCATTGACAAGATCTCAGAGCAGCACAGATAGCCTTGACAGGGGTATACACAGTACAAGATGGTCAAATCAAAAGTGATCTCCATCAGCAAAAAACATTTCCGTCCGGGCGGAATGGCTCCGTCAGAGTGGACGCGCTCCGTCAGAGCCGTCAGAGACACCCCGGTGGCGGATTCCTCCGCGCCCGGCGTCAAGACCACGCGTCGCGTCACATATCGCCCTCCATTCGCCGTTTCGCCGTTCCTTCTCGCTCTGTCGGTCTCCTATTTTAAACAAACCCTGTGGCGTTGTGGCCAACTGTGACCATACGTCGGAATGGGTTCATTGGGTACACGCTTGCATCGGGATTGCAATGCAATTGGTGACGCTGCGAAAATCTCTCCTCGCGTTCCTTCTACATTAAGCTCGAGGAGCGTAGGAAGGTGAGAAGATATG
>Ga0307512_10001816_pt1 | contig 28774 bp, 24 predicted proteins | sample 14_EM_MG_FD_200267 | JGI IMG/M metagenome (GOLD analysis project Ga0307512, IMG submission 200267) | Populus trichocarpa ectomycorrhiza microbial communities from riparian zone in the Pacific Northwest, United States - 14_EM | ecosystem: Host-associated > Plants > Roots > Unclassified | place... | reverse complement strand
TTGGATCAATTACCGTGCGCTTCGGGGAGCGGTGCCCCATGTAGCACTTCAGTGAATGTTTACATGCGTGTCTGTGTATCTATGTATATGTGAACTCGCACAGCGGCTTACTGGAATGCAGTACTCATAGGGGTGATACCAAGATCGGGGCTATGTCAAGGATGCCAAAGAATTATACGCCGGCCTTGCCCGTGGAAGTGCCACGTCTATATCATACTGGGGCTATATTCCCGACAGACACCCGCCACACACCCGCCACTTTGATTTGGTACACGAGAAATATAAGGAGCCCCTCCCATATCCCATGTCAGAGCAGATGGCTGAACAGAATACACGTACGCGGAGAGCCAATACCATCCCCGCCTCGAGCACGGCCCAGAGCAACAGCGTGCCTCTAAGCTCAACGGTGCACCACGCGCACGAGCGTGCGACGGGGCCATAGTACAAGTACAGCCCCCCAGGAAAGCGGCGCGGAGAAGGAGACGCAGCGCGGCCCGGAACGAACAGGCGTGTGGACCTCGCTTAGATAAGCCTCGATCACACACCCATCACTGCCAGCTATTTCTCACTGAGGATTCATCAGTATTCATCCTTAAAGCGTAGAGGCCTATGACTATAATGAATCATCCATACCAAGCCAATCTCTTCACTTGCGTTAGCACCTAGCCATATGCGTTTGTACGTCCAGTCTGTCAATATTATTGTAAACCGGTGATTGCCAGGTCAACCGTGACCTCGTGTTCTCCGTGCGGCTACGCCCGGGCCTCAACTGCTCTCTGAGTCGAGGTCCCTCCGAGCCTTCAGTTTTGCCCCATACCCTGCCATCCTCCCCCAATGCCAGGCGCCCCAAGCATTCCGCCAGATATCGAGAGTGGAGACAGAATAGGTATCGTAGCCACTGGTACTGCTCCCTTGCCAAATTTGATCACCAACGTGTACTACAGATGGAGATGATCGCAACAACCAACCCGAGTCAGAGCCGGCGTCGGGTCCGCCGTTGCAGTTGCCCCAACAGGACTACAACTATGGTGACAGCTCGTGGCCGCTTTACTCCATGTACTGCAAGATTGCACAAGAGGACGACAACAAGATAACCGAACGCTGTCAGAAAGATGCAGATGGCACCCTCGTTTTTGTGAGTCCTCATGTCAACATCTCATGTGACTGCGCACATAAACAGGGGAACACAGACCGGTTTATTCGCTGCTACTGTTGGTGTATTGCTTACAGTCTCTATCCCGGACCTCAAACCGAATTCACAAGATACATCTGCCTTCTACTTGGAAAACATCTATCAACTTTTCGCCAGCGCAAATCTGTCCGATGCAACCACCCCACCCAGTTTGGCCAAACCGCCTTCGTTTTCTCCACCGAAATATGCTATCTGGGTTAACTCACTCTGGTTCCTGAGCTTAGCTATCAGTCTTACGGGAGCTACCGTGGCGACGCTAGGAAAGCACTGGGCACATCGATACATCACGGTCACTCAGCATCCACGCTATTCCCCAGACCAGCGAGCCCGCATCCGTGCAATTTTTGCTGAAAGCGCTCTGGGGCCGTATGCTATTTGGGGTGCCGGTCTATCGCCACTCTATCTACATTTTTCCATCTTCCTCTTCCTGGCAGGCGGCCTTATTTATCTTTTCAATCTCAATCGTATTGCCTTCGGTACTGTGGTCTGGTGGGTCGCGATTGCCACGAGTGGATACGTAATTGTTACGGTGGATGGGATTCTCAGGCCAGAGAACCTGTTCTACACCCCATTTTCCCCTTCTACTTTGCGCCTATATCTTGGGGTATCAAGAATAGTGCTTCAGCTTTGCACCTACATAAAACCCCTTCGTGGCTTTAGCGCCGATGCGAAGAAACGCTATCGTGACCTGAGCATCCGTTACAGTTATGGGTTCGTAGAGGGTAAATGGACAGAAATCGAAGATGTAGCAGCAGAGCCGTCATCGGGGATCGACGGCATGGTTATAGAGCGGACTTTACTTGCTATGGACAACGATGACGCGCTGCGAAGGTTCTTCGACGCCATCCCTGGATTCTGCAAATCGAAGTTATACCAAGATCCTCTCCCTTTCCCAGTCCAAACAAAGATCCGAGAAGCATTATATGGGTTCTTACGGCGCACATTCTCATCAGATTCTCTTTCCGATTCAGACAAAAGCGATGGACTCATCACCTGCCTGAACGTAGCCAATGCGACTTTTGGACCCGAGGCACCCTCTAAAACCATTCTCGAACCGCTCTGGAGTCAGGTACCGCAATCCATCGAGACGGGCCATGCCCTGACGCGCTGGTGCACCGGAAAGGCTGACCTTGTTTCCGAGCCCATGCGATGGATTGTCGCCAGCATCCTTGCCACTGTAAGGGAACGCGATGACCACTGGCTTGCGCTCGCCAGTGACGTCTTTGGCTCTCCGGAGCGTTCCCTTCGGGACATTGTCGTCCATGGGGATAGCGCGTTACTTTCTATCTTGATCCACATTACTCGCCAGTCAATTCGCTCCGGTTCCTGGACACCATGGGTTATCTCGTCACATATCCGATTCAACATACGCGATACGCTTCCTGACCTGCAGAACGACTTTTGTGCCTTGTGGAATGAAAATGTTTTATACGCAAGGGAAAATGGGGATGACGGCCGTCCTCGCATCGATATTCTCCGTAAAATACGCCATAGTTACATGGCTTTGCATCAAGACACAGACGCTGCCCCAACTGCATTTTCCTCCTCCACTGACGATGACGCCGACATTCTATCCGATCCACGGTCATATCCACTTTGTACTATTGAAGGTCATCGATCAGATTCAGCTGCAGACGCTCACCCCACCACTTCGCCCACTGTTCCCCCTCCCACCGTACTTGGTTATTCGTCCGATGCCTCGTTACAAGTCGTTTCCTTCTCGCACCCTTCCCCTTAAGTTGCCAGACGTAGCCGCCGCCCGTGCGATGCAAGGCACTTCCGCCATCTCATACTACTAGCCCCATTTTCCTCCAACCTCTGATGATGACCCGGTTCAGAAACACGAGAAAACTATAAAAGTCACCCCCTTTTGTCATATTTGGCTCCATGCCGGCACTCCCTCCCCCTCGGTCACAGCGACTTTCTACGATGGCCTCTTTACACAAGAATCGCTGCAACGCAACCTGGTCACATCGCTCACCCCCATCCACCTTGACCTCACTCTCTGCTATGGTCCCTGGGTCCCTTCCTCCCCGGGTTACCACGGTCTTTGATCCGGGATTCGAAGGGCTGAAACTCACGAAGATTCACAAGATCCCGGCCCTCCCCTTTCGGTGAAGTCCTTCCCTCCTTTACGCCAATCGGCGCCTCCCGTTCCCGATATTGTGGTAAGGACTTTGCCACCTGAGGAACCCCAACACGGCCCAAACGGTGTTGTAATCATAACTTGCAGATGAACCGTCACGAACAGAATTAATCAGGCTCTCTGATCAGCCCCTCCTTGAGGCTGTAGTTGAGAAAATGAAGCTACGTAGCAGCTGTGCTCAAACACAACATTCCTAGCACGACTATTTATTGCCTTTGCACACCATTTCCTACCTTTACTTTATTTTGATTCTGCCCACTATGTATTAGCCATTCTATGTATAAGTAACGCAGATTTGAGTAACTAAAAACCAGCCGAATGAGGCATGTGAGAGGGTACTCTCCATACTTCCCCAGACTAAGAGAGCACTTCAGGGTGGCCACCGTGCTACAGTAGTACGCGAGCCATTCTCTATCATTCTTGAGGCATGAGGATGAGGTCGTAAAGCATCAGTCCATCACCCTGTGTCTGAAAAAGGTTGATTCGCGTTGTTACTTGTTACTTGTTAGAGGCACGGACCCAAAAAAAGGTTGTCGTTGACTTGCAGTGCTAGCGATACCCCCTTTCACCCACGTTTCTTCGATCAATCAATGGTGGGTCAGAATACTGTACGTAACTTATTATAGCGCTGTATGACAAGCACACTGTGTCACGTGCTAACCTTATTTGATTTTGGCGTCGTTGGTTGCACCGTGACCCTACATATTTGTTGGATGCGCCCCTACCCTGCTCAGCGAAGCTAACGTATGCTCTCAACCTCGAAACTGACGTTCTCTAAATCTACTGGCCGGTAAGCTCTGATTCGAACGCATGTTACGCTCACACCCCTGCTCACACGAGGCACGTTTGTACCCTGCCTTGCGCAGAACATGTGGCTTCCATCGATTTGATTCCCCGACATGATTACTGGCGTTCGATGTGTACCGTTTTGAGGCGATCCACCACCTGTTCTGGGGGGAAAAGATTGGCACGCGAGGTTAGGCACATGAACAGCACTGTTGGGCAGCGCCGAGCATGCAGTATGCCGCGAGGAATCAGTGCGATGCAATGCGAGGGGGTATTTCGGCCCTTTCAGCCTCCTCTGAGTGACCTTATTCATCCAGCGTAACATTCCTCCATGGTACCCGCTAGTAGGCCACATGATGACGACTCATGGCCTCAATTACCGCCAGGGAGAGCTCTGCCATCCACACCACGTCCCTCCAACAAGCCCTCTCAACCAGGCCTCGTCTCGACATCAAATGATATCACGGTCGCCTCTAGGGATCTATCCCGGAATAACAACGAATCGGCGGATGTTGGGTCTCGTCGAGCGACCAGTAGGCCGATGTCGGGAGAGCGACATTCGTATTCAGACATCCTCAGGATTGCCCCTCCACGTGAACACATGGAAGGTGCACCAGACGCTAGGCCCGCGGCCGTCCCCGGTCAACAGTTGCGGACGAGGAGTCCTCGTCCCGCGGAACGTCGAACAACCGCCGTCCCAGCGGCACAATCAAGCAGTCATCAAACGGTGGCGAGGCGTGATTCTCGGGATGGCCAGGTGAGAGTTCACACTGTCGTGGTATTGGCATTCACCGGTAACGCTCCGCCCGGCAGCCTCCCGTTGGTGAAGCCGGCAGGCAAAGCGATGCTGCGCAGCCCGTATCATCCTCCAATCCATCCGGCACATCTGCTTGGAAAGACGTTCCATCTCGGACACGAAACGTACCGCCTACGCGAAAATCACAAGATACGAGGAGCGATGCGTCCTTTGATCTTCGAACAACCGAAGGACAAGTGGGAAAGATCAACCCTCTGGTCCCTCAGATTGACTCTCCTCGCGCCAATCAAGTTGACCCCACCACTACCGTCCAGCCGTCTTCTAAACCCTCTACCCATCCTGCGCCACTTTCGGACCAACTGGGCATCCCAGTGTCTTCGTCACCATCGCACGCGGCCTCGGCCATGACGAAGACAATGTCCAGCCGCATTCCAACACATCGTGGTACGCTTGTAGGTGAGACGCACGCGTGGTCTAGGGTAGCCCCGTCCGAATTCTCACGTTCTTTAGACGAAGGAAAGGGAAAATCGGACCCAGATGAGCAGAATCGCTCGACTACCTCGCATATACCGGCTTCAGCCGCGGAAAATGCCGTCACCAAGGCAGAGTCCCCTTCCCCACCTCAGCCCGGATCTGGGCCGCACCTCTTGTGGAGGAGCAAGTCTCGTATTCAAGAAAACACGGGAGCCGAGGGTAAGGCCATGCGAGCTCCGGAGCCACGAACTTCGGAAAAGGAGCGAAAGCGGACAACAGCGTCAGAAGAACATGAGCTCCAAGAAACCTCTGCGACTGATCCGTATGACCCACGCAGGAAAGCCGAGCCGACTCCCCCGAGTAGTTATACTCGGCACGACAAACGTTATCCACAAACTCCTCCAGAGAACTCAATCGAACGGACATACTCTTCCTTCAGCCGCGAGTCGGATTCTGGATCTGTGAGTCCTCCTGATGCCAGCAAATCTCGAGGAACAGCAGGACGTCCTTCGGGTTCGGCGCCATCGTTAGCTAGGACGGGAAGCTCAATCACTCCACCTCCTACGTCGTTTACGGGACAAAGCCAACCCAAACATATCACCAGAGTATCGTCAACCAAATTTTCGACAATCTCCAGTGCGGACCATCTGCCGCGACCTTCAAATGTGGTGGGTGACTCGCAAATCCAGACTGCACCTATATCCCCTTCCATATCATCCCGTGCACCTGCGCCTGCTACCTCTCAAATGGCCCATAGAGATGGCGGAACGCTCCCTGATCCCATCAAACCGTCGAATTCGATGCGACCAGTCGGGCAGCCCCATGCCGCAGCTGTGACACCGGGTTCTCAGGACGGCCTGCCTAATACGCGAACACCGCGAGAGGCTAGCGGTGACCCTTCCTCGAGACCCCCGAGAGGTGATGGGGGAGACAGTGAGCAAACGCGCATACCTTCCCGTCCGCAACTTGACCCAACCCACGAAACGGGTGAAAATAACCCTCTCGCCAAGCCAGGTGATCGCAAGGGCCTCGTCCAGCCGTCTGGTGATTCCTCCGTCGTTTCTCATCACCATTTAAACTGATTGTGGACGCCATGTCTTCGTCTCCATCATCTATAGCGCCAGTGGGACCCTCATCAAGACCAAGAACGGGGATTGATGGGGAGGCGCCCAGTGAGTCTACCACAAAGCCTAGTAATGTCCCGTCCATATTCTCTTCGCCGTCATTGAGTTCACAGGCATTTTCGTTTCTAACATTCATAGTACGAATAGCCCCTGAATCAAGAAAGCCGTCGCCCAATCCGACAGGAGAACCATGCGGCGAGTCTTCCGTACCAACACATTCTCCCGACGAAACCAAAGCGATAGCATCGCCCAACGAGCAAGGTCGTACGGATCCCTCTGGGAGAAACAAGGTTTGTTCCTCGCAATATCATAGTACTGCTACAACAATGTCTCCTCCCCAGTCCCATTCTCGGCCAGTCGAAATGGATCGTACTCAATCATCCCGTTCCCGGCATCATGCCCAAATCCGATCGAGAGTCTCATTGGATCAATCAAATTCCTCTACCCTCGGTTTTCAGCAGGGAAGCACTTTGAATGGCCCTGATTCGCCTCCAAAGCCAAGTAACACCTTCCTGGGAAACTCACAAAACCCCAAAACGGATATTTCTACTGGGACAGACGGTGAGACAACCACCACTCAGTCGCATCTCTCTCTCACGGATTGCCCCCTTCCATTAGGCAAACCTACTGGGAAACATGCTGGGATCGGTGCTCAGTCTACCCCACTAGAGCGAGATAGTGGGGTCTCTATGAGTGGAGGGCGATCTCAAACTGGACAGCCGACCTCAGCAACACCATCCGGGGCCCCTCTCGACTTGAAACCTGATGTCCCCCCACCAGGGAATTCTCTGCGCCAGCTACCCCCCCAGCCCGATCACACACCTCGAGGTGCACCGTCAACCAACGATGATCCCAGAGCGCGCTCGAACGACAATTTGTCGGCTTCCAGGCACTCGAATGCTTTAGGACATAGTCTGCATGCAGCCCAGCATCCCTATCCTCCCCCACGTTCCCTGGATCGGAGTCGGCCTCTTGTGTCTACGCAGCCTCCCTCTCTACGACCCATGACAGTTCCAAGTCAAAACCGGCCTGGATCAAGTCACCCCGGGCCGACAGCAACCAAGCAGCCGACAACAACCAAGCAGTCGTCAGGTATCTTCTGCTGCAACGTCAACAGACAGTAGTGCTAGCCCAGGATGGTCGACATATAATACACTACAAAACGGCTTTTTCTTGGGCCCGGCCCCCGCTCCTGGGGGTGCACTTACGATGACGCGCATCCTCGTTATCATATGGCCCGAGCAGGCCATACGATCGGACGCTCGGACACCAAATGCGTATGTGACGACCATTGTTCAACTAATCAGCCCCTGCTTTTCATGCGTAGTAGACTGGTGGAACGCCTGTATGATATAACCCTTTTTACGACTATTCTGTAATTTAAGCCAAGTAGTGAACCAGAAAGACACGTCGAAGTCGAAGTCGTCCTCAGCTTACCATTATTCTTCGAAACAAACGCCCGCACTGGCACCCTCACATTTCTCTACCATATCCCATCGTCTACGCCAATGCTACGTCTTTCTTCTCGCGTTGCGCTGATGGTGTAAGACAAAGCCAATCTTTGCGACACCTGCTGCGTCTAGTTGGAAAACTGGCTTTTGGTGCCGACAAAAGCTTTAACATATTAGAGAATAAAAGGCAATTATTCTCCATTAATTTTTACAAGAATAATTATTATAAAACAAGTTGAGTTCATACAAATAAAATGAAGAGTATAAAGTTTATGGAAAACAACTGCCTTTTGCTATCCAATATGTATGTTAAAATTATGTTACCACCAAAAGCCAGTCTGTAGGCGCTCGTGATTTGCGGCTGTCCAACCCATGCCAGTGCTTTTCCCTGCGGCTACAGCCTTCCTTCAGCGTCGTCAAGGACCTCCAAGCTCTGACTCAGAATACGCCCCACACTCCGCAATACTTTTCTAATGCCACGAACTGCAAGCACACTATTGGATATCGAGAGTGGAGGCAGAATAGGTGTCATACCCGCTGTTCTGCTTTCTCCTTGCGAAATTTGATCACCAATGCAAATAGCAAATGGCCACCGCAACCAGTCGGATTCGCGATCGGCAATGAGTCGGCCATCACAGGCACCACAAGAGGAATTCGACTATGGTGATAGCTCGTGGCCGCTCTACTCCACGTACTGCAAGATTGTACAAGAGGACGACAATAACATAACCGAACGTTGTCAGAAAGATACAGATGGCACCCTCGTTTTTGTGCGTCCTCATCTTAATTTCGATGTAATTGCATATATATGCTTAAGAACATAGACCGGTTTATTCGCTGCCACCGTCGGTACATTGCTTACAGTCTCCATCCCGGACCTTAAATCCAACTCACAAGATGTATCCGCCTTTTACCTGGAGAACATCTATCAACTTTTCGCCAACTCAAGTCTGCCTAATGCAACCATCCCATCTGCCTTGGCCCAGCCCCCCGCGTTCTCTCCTCCGAAATATGCCATCTGGGTCAACTCACTCTGGTTCCTGAGCTTAGCTATCAGTCTTACGGGAGCTACCGTGGCGACTTTAGGACAGCAGTGGGCACATCGATACATCTCAGTCATTCAGCACCCACGATATACCCCAGACCAGCGAGCGCGAATGCGTGCAATCTTTGCTAAAAACGCTCTTGGACCGTATGCTATTTGGGGTGCAGGCCTTTCGCCTCTCTTTCTACATTTTTCTGTCTTTCTCTTCCTGGTCGGTGGCCTTGTTTATCTCTTCAACCTCAATCGCGCCGCCTTCGGTGCCGTGGTTTGGTGGGTCGTGATTGCCACAAGTGGATATGCATATGTAACAATGGATGCGATTTTCAAGCCGGAGAACCTTTTCTACACGCCGTTTTCACCATCAGTTTTGCGCCTATATCTCTTGCTGTCAAGAATGGTGTTCCGACTTTGCACTTACATAAAACCCCTTCGTAACCTTTGCGCTGATTCCAGGGAACGCTGTCGTGTCCTGAGAAACCGCTATCAATATGGATTCGTAGAAGGTAAATGGATGGAAATCGAAGAAAAGGCTTGGGAACCGTCACCAGAGATCGACGGCATGGTCATAGAGACGTCGTTGGTCGCTCTGAATGACGATGACGAACTGGGAAGGTTCCTCGACGCCATCCCGGGGTTCTGTAGATCGAGGTTACACCAGGAGTCCCTGCCGCCCCACATTCAGACGATAATCAAACAAGCGTTATATGGGTTCATGTGCCGCACTTTCTCATCCGATTCCATCCCCGAATCAGTCAAGCGCGATCGACTCATCACCTACCTGAATACAGCCCATGCGATACTCGAGCCCGAAGCACCCTGTGAAACCATTCTAGGACCTCTCTGGAATCAGGTACCGCAATCCGTCGAGATGGGGCATGCTCTGACACGCTGGTGCGCCGGAAAGATTGACCTTAGTTCGGAGCCCTTGCGATGCATAGTTGCCGGGATTCTTGCGAGTGTGCGGGAACGTGATGACCGCTGGCATGCGCTCGCAATTGATGTATTTGACTTACCGGAGCGTGCCCTTCGGGACCACGTTAGCCATGGCGACAGCGTGTTACTTTTCATTTTGATCCACACCACTCACCATGCCATTCGCTCTGGTTCCTGGACTCCATGGGTTCTGTTGTCTTCACATCCCCGATTCGACATACGTGATACACTTCCTGGGTTGCAGAACGACTTTTGTGCTTTGTGGAACGAAATCGTTACACGCGCAAGGGAAAATGGGGATGATGGCCCCCTTGTCGAAATTCTCCGTAGGATTCGCCATAGTTACATTGCTTTACATCAAGGCACCGACGCCGCCCCAACTGCATTCTCGCACTCCACCGACGATTCCGCCAACATTTTATTCGACCCATCGTCGTATCCAATGTGTACCGTCGCCAGTCATCGCTCAGATTCGGCCGCTCATGACCCAACTGTCCCCAGCTCCACTGTCTTCCCACCTACCCTACTCGGTCATTCACCCAATGTTTCACCACAATATGCTTCCGTAGGAAACCACACCCTTCCCCTGATCTCGCCGGACATATCGGGCAACAGTACCATCCAGGGCAACCCTGACACCTCGGCCATCTCGGGCACTGCAGGGCCCACTCAGCAGCAAATCGAGGAAACTGCAACAACCGCATCGTTGGTCTCACCGATCACTATGCCGATACCCTCTCTCAGCCACAGCGCCATTGCTTCAACTCCCCCTTCATACTCGGTTGTAACGCGGACTGATCACATCCCCCACGTACCAGAAACTTCACCCTCATTCTCTGCCATCGGTCCCTTGTCCGTTCCTTCCCAAGTTACCACGGTTTCAGATCAACACCCTACGATAAGGATCCGAACTGCTTGTACGAATGAAGATGACCAGGACCCGAACCCTCCTCTCACGATGGAGGCGATTCCCTACTCTGGCCAGTCAGTGCTACCCGCTCCTGATTTGCCGTAGGGACCTTGTGACTCAGCACGGCCCAAACGGTTTGTAATTGTCGCTTGCCATTAGGCAACGACCTCGGTAAGCTCCTCTCTCTCGGTTGCCTGCCAAAACTCTGCACGATCTCAGGTGGCGGTAATTTCTCCCCAAAATAGGACACTGAAAGACATTCAGCGGGGGCCTCTGATCGATTCCTGTTTACCACATGAGTTAGGTCTTATATATTGTTTGTTGAGAGAATGAAGCAGCTATGAACACCCCATTTTTGGCACGCTACTTCAGTGTCGTCATAACTCCATTTGCTACCATCCGTTTCATCCGGTTCCTCCCATAATGTGATATCCGAGTACAAACAAGATTCTCCAAGCCACACGCGGAACAAGCAGACCAACATTACAAGGCATTCAATCATTGGCCAGAATAGGAATTGGCCCGCTGATATTCATACTAATCGTTGACGCAGGACGAAGAATCTCCGTCGGTGCTTTTGGTTCGACTGTGGGGGGAATGATGTGGAGACACAGTTTGTCTGTGAGACTCGACTCCTGGCTAACAGCACTTCAAACTACGTGTATGAAGAATTCGTCGAAAATCATTGAGCAGCGCTCCTGGGCAGAGGCAATACTGCCGGCGGGCTGTCCGTTATTGGTACAGAGTGTGTGTGCGGCGGCGCATCATGGCCCATGTACCTGCGATCAGGACACAAAATTTTTGAGAAATGTTCCAGGGCGAACTATCCGGTTTAAAGGTCCCTACTGGTGCGCCACTGTTTCTAAGGAATGCTCTGCAGTTCCGCAGCCTGGGCTCGAACCCTCGCTCCAGGATGCTCATCTCATGTTGTCTGTGTGCCAAGGAAGAGTAATCGCGCTTGCAGTTCGCGCTGATCACTGAAAAATAGGATTTTTCCCTCGCTAGACACGAGGAGGTAACACAACAGGAAAACGAACGGGCCCTAAACTATAAAAAAAAGGGTCGTCAGGAAGAGACAGCGAAATACGGGCCACTGGCCTATGAGGGAATTGCGCGGAGATAGCGGCTCGCGGTCCGGTTCGAACGAGGCGTGTCAGATCGACATCACCACGAGGCCAACATTACGGTAGGCGTGGGTTCCAGAGCGTTTCCGGGTTTCTTCGCTCTTTGGAGTTCAATCGTACCTCATTCTTCCACTTGTTACAATTTCAATAGCCTTTCTCCACTCCATGGCATGTCTCATGGACGATGCAGTTATATTTGTCATGCGCACTCGGAAAGACCCTACCACCACTCAACGAGGAGCGAGGGTATCCTCTGACACACTGACACATCTTCCCTTGCCCCTGTGTCCCTGAACGACTGAGTATCTTTCACACGAAGCACGTTTGTGGTCCTGCCTCGTGTTGGGCTCTATTAATTTGATCACCTGACATGATAACCTAGTTCATTTGCCGACGATACCTGGCGGCGTTCCGTATGAACCGTTTTAGTGGTGAGCTGCCCTCGTTTTGGGAGAAAGATTGGCGCGCTGTACGGGCACATGAACAGCATTACGGCGCTAGCGTGCAGTAACCCGTGAGGGGCCAGCACGACAAATTGCTAGCCCATTCGCCATCATCCGAGGGATATTATTCATCTATCGTACTGTATCATTTTACTTACCATGGGCTCAACGAGTAGGCGCGATGGTGGTTACTCCCGGTCCCTATCACCGTCGGACAACAATTTGCCTTACTCATCATCACGTCCCTCTGACCGCCCTCAAACAGACCGTCCTTCGCAATCCCAGAACAACAACCAATTGACGGATGTGTCGTCTCGACAGCAACCGGCGGCTCCGCCAGTACGACCGTCTTATTCAGACTTCATGAAGCAGAGACTTCCAAACGAGCGCCCCGATACAGCCACGGGCAGTAGCTCTGGGGCAGGTTCGAGTCGGACGAGGGAATCTCGTCCTGCGGAAAATCGAACATCTGCTATCCCAATTGCGACATCAAGCAGTTATCAAACGACGGCGAGGCGTAATGACACGGTCAGGCATGAGACGCGTGATGTTGAGCACGAGACACGGTCTCGAGGTGGCCTGGTGAGTCCCCGCGTTGTCGTGGTATTGGCGTTTGTGATCCCTCATCAGCAACGCTCTGGGCAGCATCCAGTTAATGAAGACAGACGAGGTGCCGTCGCGCAGTCCTCATCTTCCGCCAAGCCATCTGGTAGATCAACTTCGAAGGACGTTCCTCCCCAATCTCAAACAACAGCCGTCCGGCCGCCTGCTGGACACCCCCAGTATGAAAACAGAGGGGTGCCGCCCAACGAGCGACATCCGAGTATCCCAGGTCCCGATGCAATGACACGAAAAGACATGCCTCCATCCGAACTTCACCATTCCACTTCCCAATTCCATATCCAACCAATTTCCGGGTTTCTTGTGACCCCGGGCCCTGGGAATTTGCTGATTCAGCAGGGTAGCACCACGGGACAAACAACCCTTCCGGCAAATTTTCCGCAAGTCGTCGGGCATTTCCAGCAACCCCCTCCCCCTCCATATCATGAACCCAGGGTGCATCCGCCAACACGGGGGGAACCCCCATCAGGTTCAAGGGAGGGGATATATAGGGAAACTTACAATGAGTCAACCCCTCACCCCCTCATGGTGCGTCCTCATCCGTTGGGCAGCCATACCGGACAATATATAACTGAGACTTCTAGACCCCTCCGCCCGACGGGGGTCACGTTAGTGGACTATCTTCGAGTGGATTGTCGGGGCTATACCAAGCTGGACAGCCGAACCTGTCCCCGCCGCCCGGCGCGCCTATTGGCCTGCATCGCACTGCTTCCGCAACCGACCGTCCCCAGCGCCAGCAACTACCTCAGATCTCTCATACCAGTAATGACACTTTCCGTCCTCGACCGTCCATGGAGCATCACCGAACAGCCTCCTCCGATGTCACTACCAGATATGATCGGCACACTCCACGCGCTCATGAATCTAGGGAAGCTTTCGGTCACCACCCCGGGCCTTTGGCAGGATTGAACTCCCCTACGTCACCTCCGGCCGCAGTGTTACCCACAGACAACAATATTCGCGGGGGGTATTCCAATGGCCAGTTGTCAGTTCCCACATACTCGACGGGTATACGACCTGGTGAACCTCCGAGTACTCGGCCTGACCAGCACTTCTATCCTCCGCCACCCTCTCAGAGTCAATCGATTGTGGATCGACAGCCTTCTCCTCAACAACCCCCAAGAATCTCAAATCCCCACACGACGAGAGTAGGTGGGCAGCCGAGACGGAGAGGAGCATTGGCCAGTGCGGCCCGTCTCTGCGGCTGCAGCAAGCAATAGTTCCACCCCAAGGAGGGTTGATGTGTTAGACATCACAGGACGGGTCTCCTAAACATGGTCGCCACTCTTGAAAGTACCTTGTGCTGACCCACGTCCCACCCCCTTCGCTGCCATATTTGCTTGTACGATCGTGGTAGTAGGAGCCATGAGCTTCCCCTTGTCTTAACTGAGGCACCCTAACGTATCTGACCATCGTCGTTCATTAAACTTCCAGCAGGCCATACGCGGTACACCGGTCTTGTATTATGATACAGCCCTTGTTACAACCATTCTGTAGTTGATGAAAACCTAGCCATGTCGATGCAAAATCTCTCGAGTATCGTCAATCCACCCCTTCCCGCCCCCATACCCATTCCTCTCTGCTTACTCCGCGTCGCCCACATACTAATGCTACATTTTATCGCATCGTGTTAAGGACGAAAGGTACAAGGTGGCTGAAAACATCTGCTGCTCGGATGAGTCATGGCTGTCTTTTTGTGTGGGTGAATCCTGGACTTGACTTCGAGTTGACAGCTCCGCCGCCGGATGCCGGCCGGGGAGAGTCCAAGCGACCGTATGTGATCTGGCATGAAGAGTGGTGCAGTGGCGTCGATCCCGAGTCGTCTAGAACGTTCACATATAGTGGTAGTGCGGTGTTGGTAGGGTGTGCTGCACTGTAGTTGTGTGGCTAGTTCTCGTAACCGCTGGATAATGATTAATGGACGACCATGATCATGTGATCATGACTACAGTGAACAGCCATTTGAACCGTAACCCACCTTTCACGAAGAACTTGTCCTCAATGTTGCAAGGCTCCCTACAATTAATCATTCATGCCAATATTAATCGCCGAAAAACCTGTTGTGTTGGCACGTGGGCAATGTGGTGGACGTCAACCTCGTGTTTTCCATGCGACAGGTTCCTTTTAGGTCACGTTGCAAGTTCAGTTCTCAGCGAGACACATCCAAGCTCCGAATACGCACCTACCCTGAAATACTATTCCAATGCCTGGGACTGCAAACCTACCGTCAGATATCGAGAGTAGAGACGGAACAGGTATCGTAACTACCGCTTGGCCTGTCCATCTCTATATCTGATCACCAAGGTGTCCAGCAGATGGTCGCCGCGATCAGTCGGAGTCAGCAACGAGTCAGCCGCCGTGGGCATCCCAGGAAGGATTCGACTATGGTGATAGCTCGTGGCCGCTCTACTCCATGTACTGCAAGATTGCACAGGAGGACGACAATAGGATCGCCGAGCGCTGTCAAAAAGATGTAGAAGGGACACTAGTTTTCGTGAGTCATCGTATTGACGTCCATGTGACTGCAAATAAAGTGGAGAACGCAGACTGGTTTATTCGCTGCCACCATCGGCGTATTGCTTACAGTCTCTATCCCGGACCTCAAACCAAACTCGCAAGATACATCCGCCTTCTACCTTGAGAACATCTACCAACTTTTCGCCAACTCAAGTCTATCTGATGCGACTGTCCCATCCGATTTGGCCAAACCCCCCGCGTTCTCTCCACCGAAATATGCCATCTGGGTCAACTCACTCTGGTTCCTGAGCTTAGCTATCAGTCTTACGGGGGCTACCGTGGCGACGCTAGGACATCAGTGGGCACATCGATACATCACAGTCACTCAGCACCCACGGTATACCCCAGACCAGCGAGCGCGTATCCGTACAATTTTTGCTGAAAGCGCTCTGGGGCCGTATACTATTTGGGGTGCTGGCCTATCGCCTCTCTATCTACACTTTTCCATCTTCCTCTTCCTGGCAGGCGGCCTTATTTATCTCTTCAATCTCAACCGTGTTGCCTTCGGTACTGTGGTTTGGTGGGTCGCGATTGCCGTAAGCGGATACGTGATTGTTACGGTCGATGGGATCCTCAAGTCCGAGAACCTGTTCTACACGCCATTTTCTCCATCTGCCTTGCGCCTATATCTCCGCGTGTCCAGAATAGTGTTTCAACTTGGCACATACATTAAATCTCCTCGTATCCTTTGTGCCGATGCCAGGGACCGCTGTCAAACCCTGAGAACCCGCTACCAATATGGATTCGTCGAGGGTAAATGGACAGATATTGAAGAAAAGGCTTTGGAACGGTCATCGGAGATCGACGGCATGGTCATTGAGCGGACGCTGCTTGCTATGGACGACGACGGCGCACTGGGAAGGTTCTTTGACGCCCTTCCTGGATTCTTCAAATCGAAGTTATACCAAGAATCCCCGGCTCATGCGAAGATTCTACAAGCGCTATACGGATTTTTGGGCCGTACTTTGTCATCCGATTCTGTCTCCGAATCAGTCAAAACAGAGCGACTCGTTTCCTGCCTGAACACAGCCCATGCGGCGTTCGGACCCGAAGCACCCTCGAAAACCATTCTCGAACCGCTCTGGAGTCAGGTACCGCAATCCGTCGAGATGGGGCGTGCTCTGACACGCTGGTGCACCGGGAACATGGGACTTATTCCTGAGCCGGTGCGATGGATTGTTGCCAAGACTCTTGCAAGCGTACGCGAACGTGATGACCGCTGGTATGCGCTCGCTATCGATGTATTTGACTTACCGGAGCGAGCGCTTCGTGACTACGTCGCCCATGGAGATAGCGTGTTACTTTTTATCTTGATCCACATTACCCGCCAGGTTATTCGCTCTGGTTCCTGGACTCCATGGATTCTGTCATCACATCCCAGATTCAACATACGCGACACATTTCCTGGGTTGCAGAACGACTTTTGTGCCTTATGGAATCAAATCGTCCTGGAAGCGAGGGCAAATTGGAACAATCACGCTTTTATCGATATCCTCCGTAGGATTCGCCATAGTTATATCGCTTTACACCAAGGCACCGACGCAGCCCCGACTTCGTTCTCCGACTCAACCAGCGACGATGCCAACATTCTATTCGAGCTGTCGTCGTATCCGTTGTGTAACATCGTCGGTCATCGTTCAGATCCGGCAGCTCACAACCTCATTACTACTTCCCCAACGTCCCCCCTTTCCACATTCCTTGATCCTGCACACGATCCTTGGTTGCGACCTGCTTCCTTAGAGACCCACGCTCTTTCGGCTGACTCGCTGGACATAGTAGTCGCCGCCAATACGATGCAAGGCAACGCTATAGCATCTGGTTCCTCCCCGACCTCCATCCTGAGGCACTCCCCCAGTCACAGCGCCATTTCTACTATGTCCCATTCATACCTGGACTCCATTATAACACGAACCGATCACATCCCTCAGACGCCAGAGTCCCCAACCTCATTCTCTGCCATCGCGTCCCTGTCCGTTCTTCCCCAGGGTACCACGACTTCAGATCATCACGCTACTATGGGGACACGAACTGCTGGTATGGGTAACGATTCCCAGGATCCGAATCCTCCTCTGTCGATTCAGGCCTTCCCTCACTTAGACCAGTCAGCGCCGCGCGCTCCTGATATAATGTCAAGGATCTCTGTACCCGAAGACCCCTAGTATGGACCGAACGAGTTGTAGCCATGACTTGTATACGAGTTTCGGCCCTTAGTGCGTTTCACTTACCTGGTTTCCTGTCAACGCTTAGTAGCACTATTGTAAGTGGTCTTGACCCTGTTCTGGCACGTCTCTTAGATGTCCCCACATCCTATTTCCTATACTCAGCGTATTTCGGTTCTGCTCGTTGCAATACATGAAAATACGCCCTCTTTACCTACATGCCCGCGGTCGAGACATCTTAAGCATGAGGGACTTCCGTGGCCAAGCTATCCAGTTTCGCGAGGTTCGGTCTTGCGATGCCGTTGCCACGTCATGCCCCACGGTGTCACAGCGACTAGGCCCGGACTGGGCCCGGACCTTAACGGTACTTGTCTTGAAAAGATTACCTTGTTATGTTGCGTACCGGATAGGAGTGAATTGTACCTGTAGTTTACGTTGATCACCGAAAGATCATATTCCGACCTCGCAAGACACGAAGGAAAAAAGGAAAGTAGTAAACAGTTCTCAGACAACCACTACTCTTGTCATGCCGGGTTTGTACTTGCCTGGTCATCAACCCATGTTGGATTATGATCGATTATAGTCAATTCGTCTTGGTAGAGGCACAGGACCCGCAAGGTTTGAAAAGATTGTCGTTGCCGCTTCCAGTTCTGGCTGCTCTGCCGCTCCCTTCACCACGTTTCTTCTATCAATGACTCGGATTAAAGGATCACTGTCATGGCGGTGTGGCGCGTGCTAACCTCATTTCAGGCTGTGAGACAACTCACGACCTCGACGCATCCAACATCCATGTCGACGTTGGATGAACAATTCGACTGGTTCCTGTCATGCAGCATATATCAATATTGTTGTGCGTGAAAAGCTCTACCACTACTCGGCGAAGGGATAACTCACCCCAATCTCAATGTCCCGGAAACAGCTGGCAAGTTGTGATTTGAACGCATGCTGTGATCACAGGGGCACGATTTTGCGAAGCGACCTCGTGTAGAGCATGCTGATTTGGATCACCGCCAAAATCGCATGATTCATCCGGTGGCGAGCTGGTGTTCCATATGTACCATTTTAGACAAATATCCCCTTATTTGGAGAAGAAATATTGGCACGCTGGATAGGTACAGTACCGTGAACTGCATTACGACAACCAAGCGTGTAAGCATGCCGCAAGGAAACAGCACGACATAAGGCTAGGGTATATGAGGCCCATCAGCCTCATCCGGTCGACCCTATTAGTTTAGCAACTCACCTCCCATGGACTTTACGAGCGGACCAGAAAATGACGATTCCCAGTCGCCAGAGAAAGGTCTGCCATAGTACTCCCACATGATGCGGGTAGTCCAATCTGATAGTTTTGACCGGCAACGCCCCAGAATCGGGCCGTGCTCTGCTTCCAGGCGACGTCAGGTCCAAGGCTAGGAATCTGTCAAAGGACAACCACGAAACCAATCGACCATCGTTAGAAGGGCGGTCATCTTATTCGGCCATCAAGCCAGCGACGGCTTCGGGTCACGTGTCGAGGACGCGGGAACTTCGTCCTGCGGAAAATCGAACAACCGCTGTCCCAGCGGCACCCTCAAATAGTCACCAAACGACAGCGAGGCATAATGACGCAAGTGAGCGTGACGTCGAGCTTGGGACACAGTCTCGAGAAGGCCAGGTGTGTCCCATGGTGTCGTGGTCTTGGCATTTGTGATGCTTACTCAATGACAGCTTACCGTTGGCGAAGATGGCAGACACGGTGATGCCGCGCAGCCCTCCAAGTCATCCAGTATATCCCCCTCGAAAGAAGTTGTTTCTTCACCTCGAACCCGAGACGTGCCTCCTACACGAACTTCACAAGACACCGGCACCGATGCGTCCTTTGCACGTCACAGATCAGAAGAACAAAGGGAAAGGAGTCAAACTCCCGTTTCTAAGGTCGATGCGCCCGACGAAAGACGTGCAATTAGACCTCGCGCCGAACAAGCTGATCGCGCAACTTCCGCCCAACCATCTGCTAAACCCTCCGCCCATTATGCTCCACACTTGAACCAACCAGGCATCTCTATTTCTTCCTCGCTTTCTCGCGTGGCCCCGGCCATAACTACGTCAATGTCCAGTTGGATGCACACAGCTCGGGGTATACTTTCTAGTAAGTATTACTCACAGTCTGGGGGGTTCCATCCTGACTTATCACGGCTTCCAGAACAAGAAAAAGGAACCACGTACCCAGACGAGCGGGGTCACACCAAACCCTCAGATGCGTCACATGGGCCACCGTTACCCCCCGAACCTGCCATTACCAGGGTGGAGCCGTATTTCCTACCTCAGTCGGAATCCAGCCCGCATCGCTTAGGCAGGAGCAAGTCTCGCATCCTTGGAAACGAACGAGTCAAGCGTGGTGCTATGGGAGTGGCAGAGCCGCCGACCCCTGAAAAGCAGCGAAAGGAGACAACAGCAGCGGGGGAACATGAGACCCATCGGGAAGACTCTGCGACTAATGCGTATGGTGGCTCACGCCGGATGGCCGAACCAACCCTAGGTGGTCATGGTCAGCACGTCAAACGTAACCCACAACCCACCCCAGAGGGTTCCGTGGAACGAACGTACTCTGGCTTCAACCACGAGTCAGATTCCAGCTCCGGCCGACCACTTAATGCCAGGAAATCGCGAGGAAGACTCGGGCGTCCATCAGACTCGACGACATCGTTGGATGGAACAGAAATGTCAGTCACGCTGCCTGCGCCGCCATCAACACAAAACCAACCCAAACATGTGACTGAAGTACCGTTAAACAATAGTTCGACGATCCCAAGTGCGGCCCATCGACTGCAACCCCCAAATACGGAGGGCAACTCACAAATCCAGACTGCGCCCTCCATGTCCCCTTCTATGTCGTACCGTGCGCCTGCGCCCGTTGCCTCTCGAGTGGCATATAGCGAGGGCGAAGTGCGTCCCGGCCCCATCATGCCGTCGAAACCTATGCGACCAGTAGCACAGCTCCGTTCCGCAGCTGTTACTCCGGCCGCTCAGGATGGCTCGCCTAGCACGCGAGCATTGCGAGAGATTGGCAGTGAGGCCTCCTTGAAACTGCCGGGGAATCATGCGGGAGACAGCGGAGAGACGCATACATCATCCCGTGCACTAGTGGACTTAACCCACGAAACGGGTGAAAATGGACCTCGCGCCAAGTCAAGTGATCGTAAAGGTCCTGTCCGGCCGTCTGGTAAATCATCCGTCGTTTTGCGTGACACTTTGAACTGACCGCGGACACAATGTTTTCATCTCTCCCATCCATAGCGCAGACGGCACCGGCAATAGTAAAGGCGCCATCTAACCTGAAGGAAGTACACGCACCTCAGCCACAGCATGGTCTCCTTCTTTCCGAATCGCAATCCTTTCAGTCTGAAAACAGGGGAGTACACCCCAACGAGCAACATCGCGCTGGCCCCAATACAATGACACAAGAAGACATACCCCTACGTGAACTTCCCGCTCCCACGGGAAGTTCTCAGTACTATCTTCAACCGTTCTCGGGTTATCTTTTGACACCGGTCCCCTCAGGTACCTCGCCGATTCACAGCACAGGCGTCATTAACCCCGCTATAGCAAACGTTCCGCTAGATGCTCTCCACGGGTATTCCCTGCCACCTCCGCCATATGAACCCAAGACGCTTCCAGGGGTCACGTCTACCCAAGCGGAACTTCCCTCAAGGCCAAGTACTGGGACTTCTGGGGACATACGCAATAAGGCGGGCACAGTATCTGGTAACATTCCATACATCTTCTCTTTACCGCCTTTGAGCTGACGGGTCCGTTTCTATCATTTATAGCCCAAATAGCACCTGAATCAATAAACGCGTCACTCAGTCCGACAAGTAATAGCCTGGGTGGTGAATCCGAGACATGTACCGGCCTCATTCCTGAATTGGTACACCCTCGTGACGAAAGCAAAGGACTCACGTCACCCAACGAGCAAGGCCATATGGATCCCTCTCGGGAATTGAAGGGCTTGCTTCGTTCGTCGGATAATACTGCTCTAGCGATGTCTACTCCGCACCATTCTCAGTCAGTCGTAGCGTATAATGTGGAATCGCCCCGTTCCGGCGACCTTGCTAAAAGAATCCAACTGAGGGGCTCAGTAAATCAATCAAACTCCTCTCGCTCCAATTTGCAAGGAAACACTCCGAATGGTCCCGCGTCGTCTTCAGTTGCCCTTAATACCTTACCGGGAAACTCACGAAGCCCAACATCACCTGGGGCTCCCATTAGCTTCGAACGTACCGCCTCCAGAGCAGACAATCCCCCGCACCAGCAACCGACCCACCCCTCTCGCGCCGGTATTGACCACCCACATCTCGAACCGCCCATGGAATACCGCACAGCGTCGTCCTCCGATGGCATCACCAGGGATCATCTCGCTGCTCCGCTCATCGATCCTACCGGTGGATCCCGAGGAACTTCCGGACGTCCTTCCGGGTCTTCGGTAGGATTGAACCTTCCCACTTCGCCTACCCCTGCATTTTTATCCCCGGGCAATAATGATCCTAGAGCATATTCGGACAGCAATTTGTCAATTTCTGGGTCCTCAATGGCTGCACGACCTGGTGCGCCCACTGTCCAGCCCCGCTATCATCCTCCGGAGGCCTCTCAGAGTCAACATATTGTGTCTCAACAACCTTCCCGCCAACCAACCCCTCAACCAAGAAGCCCAAACCCCCAGATGCCAAGAAGAGATGCGCCGCCGAAGCGGAAAAAAGGATTGGCCGCTATCTGCAGCTGCAGCGGGCAGTAGCAGTCCCGCAGGGAAGATTGAATCGTTAAGCCCCGTAGAACGGCGTTCTCCTGGGCATGGTCACCACTCCTGGAAGTGTCCTTATACAGATGCGCCTACTTGCTTCCATCTTACCCACGTGGGTTGTGGCGGTGGTTGAGGCGTACTTTCCGTTGCCTTTTCCGAGGTACTCCAACGTATCTGATACCGCTGTTCTACTGGAGCGGTCAATGTGGCGTTGTGACCTCGTGTTTTCAGTGCGGTTCCAGCCTTCCTAGTCTCAATCCTTATCGACGTTGACGTTTTTCCGAGCTCCGAATACGCCTCAGATCCCACAATACCTTTCCTATGCCCCTGGGCCGAACTGTCAGCCACACCGTTAGATATTGAGTTGAGAACGGGTTTACATTTTGGCTCGTGTGTGCTTGCATACGGTTGTTTATCTTATCTAGGCGAGGGTCTAGGCGCTTGCACGCGTTCCGTCCCATAATCACACTCGACACTAATCAATATAGACCCCAGAGTTTACTGCAGTTTCGTTATCGTTCAATGAAGAGAATGGCACCAAGTAACACCAATCAATGAACACGTATCAAAATATCTTATGGCCGAAGTCGGCTGGTGTGTGATGTAAACACGAGTATCAGTCTGCTCACCCGAAACAAGGACAGATGATGCTAAGTAAACCCCTCTTCTTCTTGGGCGATAGATCGGTTCCATCCAGGGGCCCCTCCTTCCTGTGGCGTGGCGGAGTGCTCTCTCCTTCCTGCATGTGTTTAACTCCAGATCGCCCCTGCGAACCTCCCTCAGCACCTCCAACACTTGACGACCTTGACCGCGGCTGTGGCTCACCAGCCCCTTGGTTCTCGATTGGCGAATCATGACTCTGAGGAGCAGGCAGAATTTCAGTTGCCCCACTCTCTCGTTCCGCAGACGCCACCGTTTGTGGGTTTTCTGAGTTTCCCACCGTAGGGTCAGAGCCCAATGGACGCGAAGACGAGGTGGAATCATGTGACTTATTTCGCTTCGCTATCTTGGGGCTGGAGTTTACTTGCTCCACAGGCAACCGTATCATCGAGACGGGGTGGGCGTTATTCACCACAACAGGCTGAGAAAGGTCCTGGGCAATCTTTCCAGAGGGGTCTATATCGCCTTGCTCGTCTGGGGAGCGTGGTACTTCGGATGCCTGCGTGGACTTCGACAAAGTGACGGGGCCAGGAAGTATGTCTCCCTCCCTTTGTTCCGCCGATGGGTCTACCTGCCCCTCTGGAACGGACAGGGAGAGGGTCAGGGGGGATGTGGTAAAGATTCTGGAGTCCGTCCATGTCGCAGGCTGTGTGCCGGGGACCGTACTGGAGCCTGTCGAATTGCTGTTCGAGCGTGCACCGATGGCAGGTTCGGTTTGTTCGGAGTTGGGGCGGAATGGGCAGTGGCGTTAGGGGACAGATATAGAGTGGCAGTGCGTTCAACTTACCGGGTGTGAGATCTAGTCGTATTTCCTTCATGGGATGAGTCCGTATGGGAGAGGAATTGGGTCATTTCCCCCGGTTCTTCTGCTCCGGGAAACCCCGGGCCGAGGGAAGTGTCACCAGTCTGTTGTAGCGCTTGCGTAGGCGGTACATCCGGCAATGGCTTCGAATTGGATAAGCCAGACGACTGAGAGGGGGATATTGGTGGCACGGTGATGGCTTGCTTGTCTGTTGCAGGAGGGGGCTGCGGTGGACGATTTCTGGTGAGGACCACAACCTGTACTACGCCTATGTCAGATGTCACCTGACTACTTGGTACGTCACCTCCCGACTGCGGGACAAGGCCGGACTGCGGAGAATTGTCGGAAAGAGGTGGTAAGTGTGGCGGGGCATTCTTTTGGGCCAGGGGAGACTGCGAGGTGTCACCGTTTGCCTTCGCCATGGTGGAAAGATGTTTGGGATTGGGTGGATGAATGGAGCCCTTAGACCAAGGATTGGAGGGTTCTTATAAGTTATAGCCCGGTCCTAAGGATCGGTGCACCGTGCTGATAACTCGAGGCCTGCTGGATGTCAAGGCAATGTGATACTGCACTGTAATATTGCTCCACTGGTTGCATACGGTGAGGCGATATTTTCTTCTCCCATAAAGGAACAGTCCGCCTGTAATGTGGCGCATATAGGCTGTAACTTAGCGACAAATGAAGTCACCACGTCGGGTGATCAAAACCTTTGCATGCTATACGTGAGGCAGATACGCAATGCACGTCTCACAAAAGTAGAGCTTCCTCGATCAAATTCTTAACTTACAAGTTAGTCATATCGAAAACGTCGGGAAGAGGGCGAGAGCTCCCATATCCCAAGCAGTGGTAGGAAATCTTTTAGGCGCATCACCAAGACATATTAATACACGTTCGTGTTGACAATGTGTTGACAATGCGGTAACTTGCCTAAGCGTCTTGTCGTCTTGTCACGTTTGTGCCATGGTATATATCAAGGTCAACGCGTGGCGCTCTGTTGTGCTACCTGAAAATTTAATCATAGAAGACGTCAGTTGGGATAGAGGACTAGGAAAGTAACATACCAAGAAAACACTACCGTAGTGAAGAAAGCGATCGATGTCGGTGTCGAGTCTTGGTGCTAGCTCGAGTGCCCTCCTATTTCGATCAAATAGATTAGGTGTGCTTCAAAGAAGGCGATGATATATGACACAGGGACGAGTTGAAGACTGGGCAAGTACCTCGAATAAGAGAAAAGGTACGCACAAGCTAGGAGTATGAAACAACGGGCACCAGTGTGCACCGTTCAATTAAACTTAACTACCACAGCAACACGTTCCCGAGGAAAGGCTATACTAGGGATCTTGCTGCGGACATCGGTGATGATGAGGAACATGCCGATACAGTGTGGTAACTCGGACGGAGCCTTATGCCAGATTGAGTCGAAGAAATAATACGCCCAGTGAGTTCAAAGGTGGAGAAAAATGGGCAAAGGGTTTAAGGGACGGCGGGAGGGGAGCAATGGGATCGATTTGCTGGGGGAAGGAATAGTTATGAAGCATGCAGCCGCGTGATCGGTAGCCCGGAATACACCAACAGGGTGTGTTCGGGGATTTTATGGCCTCGCATTGCGTGGCTCCAGCTTCTTTTGAAGCAGGGATGCCGGATAATACAGAGGCTGGGACTCACCAGGCCACCTCCAGACCGCATCTTAGACTCAATATCAAGCTCGCGTATCTCTGTGTCTCGATGTCGTTTGATGACTCCTTGAGCCTACTGTTTAATACAATTGATCGTTGTTCATAGGACAACGCGCATTCATCTACGACTGTTGATCAGAGGCTCGCAGACCCAGTGCCTAGTGCACCGTCAAAGTTCTCATGTACATACAGATGCGTTCCTAGCAACGGCCGCATGAGACTGTTGCCCTTGTGGTGTTGGTACTGACAGCTCGACAAGGTCCAGGACATCTCAATTTATTGTTATTTGGGTGCATATTCGTAGTCCTCTATATGATACCACTCGATCACAAGGCGAGGGTCGGGCTTTAGGAGAGAAGTGGTGGGTGAGTTGGCGGATTTTGTTCTGGTGGCGAGAGACCGTCATGATATCGTCCGAAGTACTTGTAGTATCCACGGGGGAAAGGTAATCGAGGTTATCTGAATAGTGAATAGAATATGGAGGTCAACATGGCGGATGTAAACCGGGCTCTGAGGATCGGTGCTTCGTGCTGGACACTGTAGCAGTACTGTAGCTTGAGGCCGCCCAAGGCTACCGACAAGTCACGTGTCTCGCCTAAACCTCAAGGCCAAACACGTGGCCGTGGCACTCTGCCAGTGGCTCTGGCAACACCTGGACATATTCCTGGACCCGGACACTTATTCCGCAGCTGTTCCGTTAATGACGAGTGGGTCATCGTTCAAGGCGGGGTGTATATCGAGCTGCTATGAAACTCCAACTTGAAGCTGTATTGCGTAGCTCGAGGTGCGGCTGCGCCTGTCCCGATGCTTGTGACAACGATCCCAGCAGGTCAATGTGCGTGCTATCGTATCTTCCCAGAAGCGCTGACCATGGATTGTCGCAGAATTCCTAACGTCACGGTAGTATCACCCAACATGGCCTGGAATCGTTTCCTGCGCGGAGCGGCAGACTAACCTCGTCCCCACCACACTTCCCGGCTCGAATGAGGAGCGCATGTGCACTCTCTATCTTGCCTTGTGGATTTTTTCCCTATGACCAGACAATTTCGAGTCCTATCGCATGGCCAAAGGCTACAAAGTGCTTTATGTGCAGCCGCTCGACTCAGCCGGCGCCGTTCCGCCTTCTGAGTACGTATACGTTCTAGTTACCGGTATCACAGGGTCACAGATACAGCATTCTTCTCACGGAGAATGAGCCGTATCCAATTTGCAGAAGGTCAACCTTTAGGTGGAGCGTAAAGTCGAACATACGGGTGAGATTCAGCGCATTGAGCCACTGGCATGGGGCTCCGTGACGAGAATTTCGGTAGTCACCTCGGCATACAAGATGATGCCAAAGAAGAGAGGCTTGTGGAAGTGGGGGGCGGTCTTCTGCTCCGAAAACTCGCGGAGGTGGGGTAGGGCCTTTAGATCGGCGCACTATTTCCAAGTCGTTTCTCTGAGCATAACATAAATGCTAAGAAATACTGCGCGGCGAAATTATTCCTGAAGACTGCTCCTGTGTGGTGCTCACGACTAACAATTCCCGAAGAGAATGCCAATGATGAAATACTTGACACAGTCGTCGCTACATCATGCTCCCAATATTCTGGTTCGGCCGAGATATGCGCCCGGCCTACATGATGATTCCCCAGGCTCCTGTGTATTGTCGTTTGCATGAGGCGAACGCTGTGCGCGCAGTCACACCTCACAGGGGTATACCTCACAACGCAACACCAACCCTTGCTCTTCGATACTCCACAATACTGGCTATAGGAGAACACCTCACGCAATCACAAAAGGCCCCGCAGAGCAGTATATAGGCACGAATGCTACATAGGGTCCTGTACTACAAGGCGCACGTTAATGTGTACAAAAGCCACCTACAAAAAAGACCACATCCGAACTCAAAAAATATCATCCAATAACCGTCTTAAAGCCCCGTAACAACCGAGAATGACACGCTTGTTGTCGAGAGGTTGGTTCCATGAGCGACATGCTGTACCAGGTCTTTTGTGATCGGAATCCTATGGAATGTCGGTGTTGAGACCACCACCGTGATGTCGGGCATCATCTTCCTCTCTAATTCTCTGTTTTGTTTCCGTCCTCCCTCTCCTCACCTCGAGCTCTCGGGAACGACGACAATGTAAATAGCATATGTTCCAAAAAAAAATGAAAAAACCATAGGTCAACCTACAAGTGATTCCTTTGCCCGAATAAGAGAGCAAGTGCACGAGTCATAGGCGGTCAAAAATGCTACGTTGATAAGTATGTCATCAGTTATACGTTTAACCATCACCCAGCAACTAGCTTTACCAAGGCAAAACACGGGAGCCTAGCGGGCTAAACTGAAGCTGAGAAAGAAAGAACAAGAAGGCGCCCCGCTGCGACGCCAAACTGGTCGTCATTCCGTTAAAAATGGTGCCAGCGGTGATGGGGATCATGCCGAGACCATCAATGCAAATAGGAGATATGATGCAGCCCAGTTGGAAGAGGCCAGGCCGGGGGGCTCCTTGAACCGCGACCACCACCAGGCGCGGTTTTCCCACGGTTGAAAACCGGGGCAAGGAGGGGTGTAGCCCACAGGTACAAATGCCCCCCACGCAACTCTTGTAAACTTTGGAACACCACCAAAAACACACCCATGTATTGCCCATTACCAGAGATAATACACCTTGCTCAATAGAAACACATAAGACAATGGAGGGAACAGAACCATAAGGTGAAACTACCAAATGACACATGTACAAACAAAACACCCCAAACAAGCCACCCAACAAGACACAACCACCCCAAGCAAAACAGAGAACACAGTGGTATAGGGAAAGAAAACAAGACAGTTAACATGAATGAGATACAAGCAAAGGCATGAATACAACCAGAGATGTCAGCACAAACCAATCCTCCAAGGCCCATCACAACTACTCCAGATCATCCTATCTGAATCAGCATACCTCATATGGGTCCTAAGGTGTGAACGGGTCATCCAAGACAAACCCCTCCATGATGAGGAAATCAGAGTGAGATGGCTGTGCGTGATCAACGAACGACTCACCATCGATAAGGTAACCACGATGAAAATTGTAAGATCAAGCAAATTCACAAAACTAGTGGAGGAAACATGGGAACCAGTATTACAGAAAGAGATAGAAACTCCCGCAAACTGGATTCACTGCAGTGAGGTTTTAGTGGGTAGGA
>Ga0307512_10001815_pt1 | contig 28775 bp, 28 predicted proteins | sample 14_EM_MG_FD_200267 | JGI IMG/M metagenome (GOLD analysis project Ga0307512, IMG submission 200267) | Populus trichocarpa ectomycorrhiza microbial communities from riparian zone in the Pacific Northwest, United States - 14_EM | ecosystem: Host-associated > Plants > Roots > Unclassified | place... | reverse complement strand
TGGAGAAAAGTGTACCACTGCTCGCGAGCTCTGTAAGTCGTCTAAGCTGGGAACCGCTACGCGGCGTTCTGATCGGTGTCTTCTTTGACAATACCATCTTGGATTCATTTTCCGATTCAGAAGGTGACGTAGAGGGAGCCCTAGGGACCTGGCTGCTTCCAGGGAAGAAAAGAGGCTGTGCGCCGCCCTTTTTTGCCCGTAAAGGAACCGTGACACCTCCTTGAGTGGATACGGGCACCGTTTTCTCGTCCGATCTAGACGAGTCGTCCTCGCCTGGAGGGGGCTTCCCCAGAGAGCCTTGGCTACTCGTCCGGAGCTCATCGATGACGGACGAAGCATCGGGTTGTGTGTGATCCGAGGGAGGTAGGGTTGTCCACTTCGCCTGAGAAGAAAGAGGCGCTCGAGGAGAGCCATCGTCCCGAGCCACCGAGGGAGACGTTTCATCCCCAGAGTCGTCAGATTGCTGCGCGGTTGACCGTGTGGGTTTATTCCTGGATTTCCCGACACGTTTCCTCTCACTTTTCTCTCGAGTTGCTTCTTCCGCAACATCCCGTATCCAATCACTGTCCTTCGCGGACGATATGGTCTTTTCGAGTGCCGAGGTCATTTTGCTACGGATCTGCGAGAGGGGGACAAATGTAGCCCCCGACGTGGCCACAGAAAACCGACGGTTCGCCAGTCTGTCAGATCGACGAGAAGGTTGTTCCAAAACCGGAGGGTCCAATGCAGTACGAGAAGTGCGTCTGCGGTGATCGCGTGAGGCCGAGCCGATACGCTGGCCAGATGCTGGCTGATTGGGTTGAGTGCTCCCTTGTTCGATAGGATCGCTTTCCTCGTCGCCATCGTGGGGCTCGACTGCAGATTCCACTTCATCATTCATATCTTGCGACTGAACTTTTTTGGTGCTAGCGGCAGGCCCATCTATGATGGGCGAGGACGCCGGTACAAGGACCTTGCTGGTCCGCGGGTCGCTAGAAGCCTGTATGGGGAACTTTGAGGGTTCAGTATTGATAGCAGTGGTATCCAACTCTGGAGAAGCTGGCCCGGGGAGCCTCGTACCAGGCTGTGATGGTGAGGCAGTGGCGTCGACGGGCACAGTTTGTGGGGCGATCGATTGATCTTGGTCCCAAGCTTCTAGTGGCTGCGCCAGATACGTGTCGACTTCTAGTTGTTCTGATGCTTCTGCTCCGGCATTGATGGACACATGATTTCCGGTGCCCCCGCTGTCAGCGGGAAGCTTCTAAGCGTGTTCGTCAATCTCCGCCCCATATCCCCGGGATTCAAAGAATACGCACTTGGGGATGATTGGGCATCTCATGTGATGCGTCCATGTATATCGGCACCGGGGCGTCTTCCTCATCCTCCGATGTGTCTTCTGGTTCTATCGAGGACGGGCGAATCTTTGAAAGTGCTCTCATGCGTTTGTGCGATGGCTGCTTCGATAGGTCTTCCTCCTCGTCGAGTATGAGAGCCTCAGAACTCGATTCGCCTCCTGCCTCGCTGCTCGATGGAATCTCATCCAAGACGCTCTTACGTGGGCCACGTTTCGCTGGGCCATGAATCAACGCGGTTAGCTTATCCTCGAGGTCAACAGGTCCAAGCGAAGCAGTGACAGAGGCGACTACTCCGGCTAATTTGTTCCATTCATCTTCACTCTCGGTAGAACTGTCGCTACTGCTGCCTTCGCCATGCGCTTCGATGGGTACCTCCGAGATTTCGAGGCCTTTTGGGATCGTGGGAGTTACTTCAGCGATTGAACCCACTTTAGAGAAAGACGCGGGTGTAGTAGCAAGCGCTGACATTGGGGAGGAGGAACCCGTGTCGGAATCGCTACCCGAATCTGGAGGTGTTGACCGAGCTTTCTCCGCGAATTGGCGGCGGGGTACGACAGCTTCCGAAGAGGGTGCGAGCCCAGGGTCCTTTCCCATCGCAGTGTGCACCTCGATCGGGTCTGGTCTTTCTTGAGCGATAGGAGACCCTGCCAGCGGATGTATGGAGTTCCCAGAGCCTAGCTTCGAGCCAGTCTCAGATCCAAGTGGCTCCACAGAGGTGTGGTGATGCTCGGAGGTAGAACCCCGACTGTTTGTCGCAGTTTCCTCAACGGCGACAGCGGCAATAGGCTCATTCAACCCAACAGGGTTAAGCGAAACCGATGGCTCATTATGAATTGACCTCCTCTGATTTGCTTTTCGAATGCTACGTTCGGGGACATTGGTTCCTACAGCTTCCACGCTGCCACTGGCCGCTGAGGATACATGAGTAATCCGAGTACTTAGTTTGACCTCCTTGGATTTTCGAGTTGTCTTTGGGGGTGGATCGTCTACTCGGACGGCAATTTCACTGGTAGAAACAAGGTCCCAGATATCACTCGGATGGGCTTGCTGTCTTTTGGTGAGGAAGGCAGCAATTGTCTTGTCTATATCGTCATCGTTACCAGCCTTCGATACCTCGGGCTCTACTTTCTTTTTCGAAGCCTTTTTCTTGAGCGACTTCGTAGGCTCTGGAAACTCAGTCAGCTGCCACACAGGCGTTAGCGCCCTGCTGATGTTTGGTTGAGACTGACCGGGCATCCCACCTTCGGCGGTGTCTACCAAGCCCGTTTTAGACTTCAGCACGCTACTTTCTGCTTTTCCCATCTTAGCATGAGGGACAACGCAGGATAGTAAAGACAGCTCACCAGCATCCACCGGTCCCGATTTTCGCTTTCCAGTCTTCAAATTTTTGGGCTTATCAGGGTTGAAGACTTCTATACCTGCCTGCGAAGACCCATCTCCTATAGAAGGTGACACTGTGAACAATGCAACAGGGACGACGGCAACACCATACCTGTGCGTGTTCCTGTGGGTATAGGGTTATCGTCTTGAAACACGCCTTGAGGCCCCCGATGTTCACGATTGACGAGTGAGTCACGTACCGACAGGGATCTCCGTTTGACCTTTACGAAATCGCTTCTTCTGGGTGTCGGAAGACGGGTTTACAACGTCGGCGTTCAAAGCTTCAGGTTTGGGTAAGGACTCTTTTCTTGAAGGGGTGGCTTTTATCTTCTTTTTCCGAGATGCGTGAGCTTGGCCTTCGGCGAGGTCAGCAGGGTCGTCCTCAGGGGGCGTGACCTTAGCGACTTTCCGCATGCGCTTTCTTGGTGTTTTCGTTGGGACCTGAGTAGAAGAACCCGCCATTTCCGCTTCGGGAGATGGGCGCGACGTGGCCGGCTTTAAAGGAGGCAGAACCAGGGCTCCAGGGATGGAATTGTTAACAGAGGTGAGGGGTACTTCGCGGGACGGGGGGCTGGTGTCCTTCGAAGCTCGTTGGGAGGGTTGAGAAGCCACGGACGTTAGGAGGTCGCCATCGAACGCGAGCTTGCGCTTTTTCTGGGGGGGAGGCGTATCCGGGACCTGCACACCAGAGGACTCTGTGTCAGAGTGCACCGATTCCGGCACGCCATGCTCAGGTCGATTAGGTTGACTTTTCCGTTTCCCAGAAGCACGCTTTCCCTACCCTACGTAGTTAGCAGAATCAGAGAGCGGGGGATCGTGCCACGTACAGCGCGATTTGATGACGAGCGGTCCTTCTCCCGAACGGTCACGGCCACGGTTGCGTGCAATGAGGTTTTCGTAAGAGCCTTGAAGGCTTCAAAGTCATCGTCTAAAGGAAATCGTAGATTTTTGTGAAGGACTGTCGGAGGAACGCACCATCCTCCAGGTCGATTCGTCTCCCGTCACGCAGTTGCGCGAGCTCTACCGGGGCGTCATGCCCAAGTGCAAGCTTTTTACGGACTACATCTTTCGTTTCGTCCAGAGATTGTTCTTCATACGCGACAAACGCCATCAGCCCAGACCAAATCTAGCCATCGCGGGAGAACTTTCGTACCTTTGAAGAGACGGTCAAAGGTCCTTCCCGAAGTTTGGTACGTTATCCTTGGATATTCGGACATTATAAAATCAACGGCTCCTCATAGGACGGGATTCGAGACGATACAAGAAGCAAGAGGACGGGGACGTGTGCCTCGAGTGGGACGCGACGGGGACGGGGAACGGTCGGTCCGCCGCCATTCCGCCACCTCGAGCCCTGTCCCACGGCAGTCACCGAAACGTCGTTCGCCAGCGGCAAACACAACTCACGTCCTTCCCTCACCGAAAGTTCCCTCGCGCTACTATTTTCTCAATGGCGGGCCCAACTGGTACGAATCATGACCGATGGTTGCATATTTTGTCTTGAAATTTGACAATTTCCCAAGGTTCCGGTTTCCATCCCCACTTACCTGGCTTCAAACACAAGTTTCTCGCTAAAGCCCTCGGCGCTACCATGTGGTTCTTCATATTCTATCGTGCCAGGTTTGTCTTACTCTCATTCATTACACCCGCAAAAGATGACATCCGTTTTAGAGAGGATGGGCCAAAACTTTTGGTATGTTGCCGTTTCATTGCAAGGACTGACACCCACCGCGTCTTGTTCTAGGGTCTGAAGCATCCATGGGAAGGACATGGACATGGGCACCAGGGGGAGGGAATATCGCATCATTGATCTCAGTTGTATCCCGTCATCGCATCATGGCGTTGGCAAAATCCCAGCAATCTCCGATTAGAGTCTAAGAATGTTCACTGCATATGACGGACACAGTCAAGACTCGGTATCATCGGGTGACGGCAGACTGAATCCGAAAAACTTCCTATCTATCATTGAACTACTGGAGTCTTGCAGAACCTTGGATTGATCGAGCTCAGTTGCACCCGGCCGACACACGAACACCACGGGATTACGACATGATATGATCCTACCTTTTCACCACTGTGTGAACCTTGTGATGATGTATGACAAGGCACCAATCCTCGTGATTCTCTTGGCTCTGTCGGGTATCAGAGGGCGTATATATATTCTCGGAGACATTGATCACGTTTGCGATAATTGGTAAGTTACAGTACAATCGGACATAGTGCATAGGTGCATAGGATTTCGCGTCTCCCAGCATAAGCCCACAACTACAGCCGACAACCCTCCACTCCCATTGTCAACAAAAGCTGGTTTTGCACCCGAAAACCGTGAATAAATGGAAACTTAATCCTTAAAAATTTTCCATGAGGGTAAAAACCATGAATAAACCAAAATGTTCTGTCGTGAGGGTGGTTGGGGGAAGCGAATGCCCCGAGGACCGGTAAAACACTGTACAGGACCGTAAGTCGAAGAAGTGGTATAACCGAGGGTTGGTTATTTATTGATAGCCTCTTCGGCAGGGCTGACCATACCGACGATCGATTTACGAGTCTTGTGACGCATAGACATCAAGGAGTATCTATCAGGCTCGGCAACACGGATGAATGCTTTCCTGGTCTGCCTACTAGTGGACAAATTGGCGATTGGCTCGTACTTAGGCTCAGAGATGATGACAGCTGGTGATAAGGAGTTGGTCAGGTCAACTGCTTCGCTACGGGAACAGCTTTTGAACTCATCATGGTATAGGCTAGTGAGATAAAAAAAAAAAAAAACGAACCCGAAAATACTCATCTGACCACCACAACCACGACCATATCAACTAATCTTGTTGAGTACCAATATCCAATTTATGACCCCAGACTCGGACATCTCTGTCGAGCCGTGGAGTAACTCTATATCAAACTAGATAACGCCTGTGGAGCAACTTGTGGGAGATAACGCTGGCAGGCCCCGATCGTGTGCATTATGAGCGATTGTACTGTGTTCCCATCAATCTCTTTGTCCAGTGCCCCATGCAAGTATAAAGCCCAATCGGGTCCAAACATTTTCTCTAGCTCCTCTTTGCTCACCTCGACGTCCCGGGTACTGGATAGTGCGTGCACTCTTCCCTTCGCCCTCGTCTTGCGAACTAGCTAACCAGATCCCAGCCCCTTTCGTTCGCTCCAAGTGTTGAAGCCTTTTCTCTTATTCGTCTCGACGACTGCACGCTCACCTTGTTCAACCAACTGATAAATCTTTGCCCAACTACACATCCTTCGAAAATGCCTTCGTACAAGACAATCGCACAAATCCTCATTGCCACTTCGGCCGTCGGCTCTGCGCTCGCCGCTCCTGCCCCAGAACAGGAGATGCACGACGCGCGCGCCGACCCGTCCCTGTTGGAGCGCCGCCTCAGCGACGCTGCCAAGACTACTGCGGCTGCGGGTCTCATCGGTGGCGGCATATGGGGCGCCGCGGGCATGATGGGGAAATTCTTCAACAGCGTTATTCCCACTGTCGACTACAGGTGAGTCGCTATCCCTTCCGAACCCTCCCCTCTCAATGGGAACACTGACTTGTTTGTAATCTCATCTTAGTAAAGGTAGTGAGAAAGGCAATGGCCGTACGAGTACTACGGATGCTTCGCCTGCCCAGCCCCAACAACGCTCCGTCGAGATGGATCCTATTTCGCGTGGTCTTGCCGGTCTGAGTGATGATGATCTCCTATCACTGAGATATTTTTCGCGTAGGGCGCTTGAGAGTCTTGACTAGGCGAGGAGAAAGACATGATGAGCGCGGGATGATGTGGGTAGGCTAAGTCCACCGATCTTTGGTTTGTAATGCGTCGCCTGGCGGATTCCAACCCTTTGAGGCTGTAATACACCAGTGGGAGTTCATGTACATGTGCAGGAGCGAAAACGTCACATTTTGTCAAGTGATATCAGGTGAGGGGGAGACGCGGACCAGACCGGCGATCATGTAGTGGACTCGGACTAGGACACGCATGGGCTGTCTATGTGTTGCCGCCTCGCCTCGTGCGAACTTGAAGAACGATTTCTGCTGTGCACACGTCATATTCGAACAGCAGGGGCAGCGCAGGCCCATTTGCACTTACGTCGGGGAGAACCTGCATCATTCTCCTTCAAAATGTTGTCCTACGATGTCCGTAAGCGCACGAATAGGTAGAGGCGAGCCATTCCGCGACACGGCACGCTGCACCTCCTTTTTTATTTTGGATCCATCATCCATTTATGGATTATAGTGCGCCCAGGGTACCCAACCTTGAAGTTATGTAGTACGTCATTCATGATACCAAATGTTTCCCTTCTGATCGTCTTTCCGCCGTTTTAAACTTTAAAGAAATCAACTCCCCTGGTCCCGTAGCCGGTTCCGAGTCTGCGTTGCACTCGAGGTTGAGTGAAGGTAAGTGTTGTCGGTACTCGTAGTTGGCCATCAGCAAGATGACAAGTCACTGGATATCTTGGGACTAGCTCTCCCATCAGATCCAGCAGTTTTCCAGTCCGTCTGGCTCCAGAAGACTAGCCAAGATTTATCCTGACACACAGCCATGTCCTGTGATCCAGGGAGCCAGTTGGAGCGGAAAAAAGCGTGCGGACCGGTTGACGGGATTGACGCTGCGATGAAGACACTGTACAGGATATGCAGAAAAAGGAAACTATGGTGGGGGAGTGGGGTCGGAATGATGGTGTCAGGTAGGAGAACGAAGGACGGGTAATGCGCATGATAGTATCTGCGAGCAACCGCTGCAGTGATGAGTGCGCCACCAACCAAAGTGAGGAGTTGTCCTGTGGATTTACACAACGAAGACTATATGTAGAGCGATATTTTCAATTCACCGAATGACCTTCCCCGTGATCAAATTAGAAAAGGGCGAATGGAAACGATTGGGCGAGAACACACTCAGGATTGAAAACCGGCCATGTTTACGAGTCAATCATCACACCCCAATCCAACGTACACGTACACCAGAGCTCGCAAGGAAGGGCCGCAGGATATGCGTCCAGTAGCACAGCCAGGCTCATGCGGTGCGTCGTCTCAAGGGTCTCGTCACGAAAAAGACTCACATGGACCATCAACAATGGCGAGAAAAACCTGGTCATCATGCATCATCACCGTGCAAAACAGCCTGTGTCTGGGAACGGAGCCGGAACGTGTCAAATCGGGCAATCAATTGATCAATCCCTCCGGACTCCGGACCGTGCCAAGGGTCGCTTCTGTAAGTGCTCATTACAGGGCCATTAAGTTTCCTTAGTGTTTCCTTTAACCTGAGATGTCTTTTGCCGCTGACTCGGCTGAGCTCTTCGATAAAAATGCAAGTCACATACAGCACTGTATTTCCCAAGAGGCCCTAACGCTTGTCCTTGCGGCGATCCGGCGCTTCCATTTCTGACTGCGCTGACTCACTGCTTCACTGCCTCAGGCTTATCCAGGACGCCACGCCGTCAGGCTGATCACGAGCCTGAGGCAGGGTCTTGGTCTTCTTCTCCCAAGGTCCATTCCTAGTCTATCATCCCCGCGCCTCGCATATCCCCACTATGTTCCAGAATCTTCCTCAGACCTCGTCGAGCGCAAACTATCAAGTCATCATTGACAATGCTTTAGAAGCCTATAAAAAGGAAACCGGGAACGACCTCTCATCGGATCCACTCCTTCGCAGGCTTGAATCCTGCAATTCTCCTGATACTGTCCTCGATATCCTGCGGGAGCAAATCCCGGGGTTTGACCAATCTGGGAGCCGGCTCACAAGATGGGTCAAACCCACCGTAAACGTTCTCTACACTATCTCATCAACGATTAGCGGCGCTGTCAGCCCGGTAAGCTTAGTCAAGGGCACCATTCAAGATCGCGCGATAACGTCTGCTTTCTAGGCATACCCACCAGCGGGAATGATATTCACGGGCATTGCCAGTCTTCTCTCGGTAGGAGTCTGCCCCCGTCAATTTTTATGCGCCTGTTTGATGCCCTTATCTCCAGGCGGTTCAAGGCGTAAGCGCTAATCAGGACGCATTCCTGGACATCTTCGAACGAATAGAGAATGTGTTCAGAAGACTTGAGACGTATACCAAGTTCCCCCCGACCAAGGAGATGACGGATATAATCATAAAGGTCATGGTTGAAGTGCTCCTCATCCTTGCCCTTGTGACAAAGGAGATTAAAACGGGAAACCTAAGTGAGTTAATCTTCGGTGACTGGCTACCCTGCTCGAGTTGAGCGTTTTGCAGAAAAGTTCTTAAAGAAGGTAGCGGGAAGGTCGGAGATCGATGACGCGCTGCGGAGGCTGGACAAACTGACGCAAGAAGAACATCGGACGGCGACTGCACAAGATCTGAGGGCCACGCACAGTGTCCGTGACGGTGTGTTGCTTGTTTTCCCTTGATCACCCGTCTATTCCCTCCTAACCAGATCTGGGCTAGATGTCGAGCATATCAAAGGGGAACTCAGAAAAGTAGTCGTTCATGTGGATGACCAGAAGTGTTCGTCACCCTATGACTCTTCTGCGGCTGGCCACGGTGTCTCAGCTTATTTTACAGGGGACCAACTGCGGCATGACCTCGCAACCTGGCTCTCTCCTCCAGACCCATTCATAAATTACAACACCGCCAGTGATGCTCGTTATGATGGCACTGGTGTATGGTTCACCGAAAGTACTGAGTTTAAGAACTGGAAAGAGTCCACTTCTTTGTTGTGGGTCTATGGGAAACGTACGTCTTCTAGGACTCTGCGCACTCGCTCTTGCTAAAGACTCTGCATGTTCTCAGCGGGTGCTGGTAAAAGCGTTATAACGTATGTCATTCTCCAGTTCATTTCAGCAGGATAAGCTATATCTTGGCCATGACCAGTTCTGCGATCATCGAGGACATCAAACACATCTCTAATACAGGGCCAGCATACATGGCCTTCTTCTTTTTCGACTTCAAAGATCTTGGGAAACAAGATGCCCGTGCTTTACTCTCTTCTGTCATCGTCCAGCTCAGTCGAAGATCTCAATCCTTTTACGACATTCTATTCAATCTCTATTCTGTGCACGACAAGGGCTCGCAGCAACCCAGTATCGGCGCGCTTACAAAATGTCTTGAGGACATGATCAACGCCTCGGGAGATGTTCCTGTCTATCTCGTTCTTGACGCAGTTGACGAATGCCCCAACACAAAGGGGATACCGTCTTCGCGTCGCCAGGTGCTCGAACTTGTGGAGAAGTTGTTCAAACAGGGTCCTCCACGATTACATCTTTGCATCACCGGTCGACCCGAAGTCGACATCCGAACTTCCCTTGAGCCCTTGACATCGACATCTAACCGCATATGCCTCCATGACCAAATCGGACAAAAGAAGGACATTGTCGAGTTCGTCCGCGGAGTTGTTTACTCTGACGAGAACATGCAGAGATGGCTGGATAAGGACAAGCAATCGGTTATCAAGATGCTTTCTGAAAGAGCCAATGGCATGTAAGGACACCCTTGTGTGCTTAGGACACTTTCTCATACTTCCGGACAGGTTTCGTTGGGTATTTTGCCAACTTGAGGTTCTGCGGCAATGTTTCCCAACAAGCGTGCGGGGTATTCTGGCAGAATTGCCGGAATCGCTGGACGAGACGTACGAGCGGATACTGCAGCAAATTCCGAAGCCGAACGGAGTGTATGCCCATCGACTCCTGCAATGCCTCGTGGTGGCTGCCCGCCCTCTTAACGTGGAAGAATTGGCGGAGGTATTCGCGATTGACTTCTCAGCGACGGGCATGACCCCGATGATGGATGAGAACTTGCGGTGCGAGGACAAAGAACGAGCTGTATTGTCCGCATGTTCCAGTTTGATCACCATTGTCCAAGGCCGGGGTTCGCGCCTGGTTCAATTTTCACATCTCTCTGTCAAAGAGTTCCTCACCTCGGATCGCCTCGCTGCCTCAACAGTGGACACTTTACGTTACCACCATATCCGCCTCGAGGCTGCGCATATGACGATGGCCCAGGTCTGCCTCAGTGTCCTCCTCCGGTTAGAAAACGATATGGACAAGCAGACCATCAGGAGCTATCCCCTGTCTAAATATGCCGGTAAACATCTTGGCAACCATGTGGAGTTTGAGAATGTGATGTCAGGTATTAGCGACGGGGTGGACAAACTGCTTGACAGAGATAAACCGCATTTTTACACATGGGTCTGGTTACAGATTGGCGATTGGGACTCGGAGAATTGGCATAATTCGAAGATGGACCGTATGAGGAATATGTTCCGTTCAACTCGATATCTTGATACGAAGCCTGAGCACCCACCACGGCTACCTCCTCTCTACTATGTTGCCGCGCTTGGACACCTCTGTCTGGCACGCCACCTCATTTTGAAGTTCCTACAGGACCTAGATGTTAGGGACGATAAAGGCTGTACTGCGTTGCATGTAGCAGTGCTTGCCGGAAACGAAGAAGTTTCGCAGCTATTGATTGAGCATTCCATAGACTTAGACATCCAGGACTTCAATCATCGGACTCCACTCCACATGGTGGCATACATGGGGCTCGGCAAGGCCGCTCGGATGCTCCTTGAGCGTGGCGAGCCTCTCAAGGCTCGTCTCAATGCAAGGGACAAGGACAGGCGGACGCCCCTACACATAGCATCGCAGCGTGGCCATTCTGGCATCGCACGATTATTGCTAAAGTTTGGCGCGGACGTGGATGCACAGGGAACCGTGACCCCATTGCTTTTGGTATCACAACCCCGACTACCCATTTTTGGCGATGATTCCCGAATCACCGAAACTGCACGGGTGCTACTGGAGCATGGTGCAAGCGTGCACATGCGGAATTACAATGGCCAGATGCCATTACACCAAGCATCGGGTCGTGGTCTTTTCGGCATTGTAGCATTATTGCTGAAATTTGGCGCGGACGTGGATGCACTGGACGACGACTCCATGACCCCACTGCTTTTGGTATTTCAATATAATTTGGGCGATCATATTCGAATCACCAAAACCGCCCAGGTGCTACTGAAGCATGGCGCAAGCGTCCACGTGCGGAATAAGAACGGCCAGATGCCATTACACTTAGCATCGCAATGTGGCCTTTCTGGGATCGTGGAGTTTTTGCTGAAGTTCGGTGCAGACGTGGACGCACGGGATAAGAGCAATAGTACCCCGTTGCATTTCGCAGTATCAGTATCATCTCCGTTCCAACGGAGATTTTACAAGTCACACCACAAATTCCCACTGCTTTCGAGACTCATCAAGACAATAAAGCTACTACTAGAACATGGTGCAAATCTCCGACTGCAGAATAACAAGGGAGAGACCCCATTGCAGGTCGCATTGAGGAGAGGAGAGCAGGAGATTATTGACGTACTAGTATCTGATTATATGCAAGTGATCACGTCACGATACCAAAGCGCTGAAAGTTCGTCCCCTTTCCTGTCACTGTCTGCAATAGTATTACACCCTATTGAACAATACCCTTCTGACCTCCTGCAGATGATACCTTTGTCACAGAAATGGCAGTCGGCCCAGGCTTGTCATACATATCACGTAGACTAGATCCTGTACATACCATTGATACACTAGTAGGGTACCCACGTCGCATTAGTGGTGATTGATGTGGACAGCTTGCATGGACAAGTTTACTAGTAGCACAAACCCCAATTTTGCATATGTCCTTCACCCTAGTTTTACAAATGTTCTGTTCTGTTCTGTTCATATATCTCTGTAGTTACATGGTGCTCCCTCAGTCTTGTGCACTCCAGTGTGCCCAACTGAGGTGAGCATTTACCCAATTTCCCCTTGTGTTTGACACCTGTACTTATGCTACATAGTTCCTTTGTCTGCAGCATCACTCTTTACGGGTAAATATACTAAGTCTTGTGTGTGAACTCCAGTATGCCCAACTGAAAGTGTGTATGTTATGTTTTCAGCAATATTGAGCAAGCAGGCTGCAGGCATCTGGAGAGATAAGGAGCAGATGAATTGAACTGGATTTCATTATCTCGTTGATGAGCCTGTTGCGCGGCACGTCATGATGTTGAGTGATGTCCTTCGCACGTGCGATGACGCATTGGGTGAGTGTGAGTGAGATCATCGGGTTGTGAGCCCGGAACGGAACAACCGGGCGCTCCGAAGCCCGATCACATACGCCCCATTCCTGGGCTCCTGGGCTCTAGTGAGTCTACTGCAGTCCTTACTGTGTAAATCCCAGTAGGTAGTGCTGTCAGCCTCAGTTATCGTGCTATCTGAGTGCTCTGTTACTGTGCTGACTTAGAGCAGTATATGTTATTGTGTCGTCCTCTACAAACTCCGCCTGCGCTTGCGCTCTCGAACTCACCGTCCTATCGGCCATAAGATTTCTATGGAAATGGGGCCGTACCGATCGTGTCCGTCTTCACTTCATAAAGACCGAGACGTGATGAGTGGGCAATTTTCAAAGCAATTTACGGCCTTATGTTAAAGTAGATGTGCACTGCACCGACCGCGCCGCTCTGTGCTGCCTCACAAATTCATAATATTCATCACCCAATGCGCCATCGCACGTGCTCAGCGACACGGTGACAACGCAGGATATCCTTTATGATGATGATCTTCCTCGTTCCTCGTTACCCTTTTGTCGTGTCAGATCACGCAGGTCGATGACAAGAACGTACCGCCCGACAAGATGTGGGCAAGTCTGCTGACCCTTGAGTGTGATCTTCACCACTGCGTGGGCCACCAATACGTTACTCTGAGGCATGATATATGATAAGGCAACGATCCTCGTAACCCCGAGTCCTCTGGCTTCGAACGTTTGTCGGGTATCAGGGCGCTATCTTATCGGGGGAATTGATCACGTTTGGTATTATTCCCATCGATCTCTTTGTCCAGTTCCCCGAGCGAGTATAAAAGTCCCAGCGGTTCCCATCTTTCTCTAGCTCCTCTTTGCTCACTTTGACGTCCCCGGGTACTGGATAGTGCGTGCACTCGTCCCTTCGCCCTCGTCTTGCGAACGTGCTAATCAGATCGCAGCCCCTTTCGTTCGCTCCAAACGTTCAAGCCTTTTCTCTTATTCGTCTCGACGACTGCACGCTCACTTTGTCCAACGAACCAATAAAAACTTCGCCTAATCATACAACCTCCGAAAATGCCTTCGTACAAGACAATCGCACAAATCCTCATCGCCGCTTCGGCCGTCGGCTCTGCGCTTGCCGCTCCTGTCCCAGTACATCAGATGCACGATGCGCGCAATGACCCGTCCCAGTTAGAGCGCGCCCTCAAGGATGAGGCTTTGGGTATAGCCAAGAGTTATATGATGGCGGGTGCCGTCGCTGGCGTCATAGGTGGCGGTGTAAATGTGGGCCAGAAGTGGATGTCAGCTAAAATGGCCCATAAGTGAGTTTAGTTTCTATCCCTTCGAACCCCCTCCTCTCAATGGCAACACTGACTTGTTTGCGATCTCATCTTAGACCTGCATCCGCCAACGCTGAACCCGCCAGCCCTTCACCCTCCAGCTCTTCACCCGCCAGCCCTTCACCCACCGGCTCCGGTGACGGGAGTCCTGGAGGGGGAGGACCAGGGAGACCAGGAGGGCCAGGAGGGCCAGGAGGGCCAGGAGGACAAGGAGGACAAGGAGGGCAAGGAGGGCAAGGAGGGCCAGGAGGACAAGGAGGACAAGGAGGGCAAGGAGGGCCAGGAGGACAAGGAGGACAAGGAGGGCCAGGAGGACCAGGAGGACCAGGATGACCTCCTCCTCCCGACTCGCCTCGTGTTCCTCCTCTCGACCAGCAACCTAGCCCTAATCCTCCCCACGACCCTAATGCTCCTCCTTCGCGACGTCTTGCCGGTCTGAGTCTGAGTGGTGATGATCTCCGATTGCTGAATTATATCTCGCGTGGGGCGCTTGAGAGACTTGTCTAGGCGAGGAGAAGGACATGATGAGCGGGGGATGTGTGGGCAGGTTTGCAATGCGTCACCGGGCGGATTCCAACCCTTTAGGGCTGTGATACACGTGCAGGAGCGAAACGTCACATTTTGTCAAGTGAGCTCAGAATTACATCCGGTAATAGGAAGATGCGGAACAGGACCAGCGATCATGGAGTGGACTAGTGGACTAGGACACGCATGGGCTGTCTATGAGTTGCCGCCTCGTGCGAAGAATGATTTCTGCTGTGCACATGTCACATTCGAACAGCCGGGACAGCGCAGGCCCATTTGCACTGATGTCGGGGGAGCACCCGCATCATTCTCCTTTAGATGCTGCGTTACAATGTCCGCGAGCGCACGAATAAATACGGGTGAGCCATTAAGCGACTCTGCGCGGTGCACCTCCATACCGAGCTAGCGCCTCATGAGTAACCCGACTCTATGGGACAAGGCGAGAGGAGAGGATGCTCGCACCTCGCGGGCCTCCTTCCCATATTCGAGATCCAGTTCGTATAGCGTCTCTATATGATCGCTCGTAAATGCGATAGGAACAAGCACAGCACGCTTCTTGCCGAGACGCGCGAGACCCTTGAGTGCGTCGCTGGTCTGTGGGCCCATCCAGGCGCTCGGCCCAACTTGGGACTGCCACACAAGGCGGTAGGGGTTCGTGTGTCCCAGGCGATTCATCACAGCTGCGACGGTAGCGGAAACCTCAAGCACATACGGATCGCCGCGGTTGACGACGGACATTGGGAGCGAATGCGCAGAAAAGAGGAGCACAACGTCGCTACGGTTCTCTTCTGAAAATTTTTGGAGAGCGGCTTCGATATTCTGGGAGATAGCCTGGTGTGGACGAGAGGTACGTAAGTGGACACAGAGGAGGAAGGGGGAAGACCCACCTCGACGAAGCCAGGATGTGTACCCCATCGATCAATAACACTCCAACTAATACCGGAGAAAAGACCGGCTTTGCTCTTTCGGTAAATGTCGTTAAGACTGCTGCCGGTAGTACTACAGCTGTACTGAGGGTATTGTGTAAAGGCCACCGCGCGTTTCACGCCGTCCTCCTTGAGACGTCTCGCGGTCTCATCTGCCAGGGGATGCGCGTAGCGGAATGCGACGTAGCTCTTGTGGGGCGCTGTTATTGGGTGGAGTTCGTCGAGTAACGCCGCCATTCCTTCACCCTGAAGTTCGGTCCAGCGTCGGATAGGAGAACCGCCGCCAATGTCAGTATACTGCTTTTCGATACGCGGAGTTCGTCTTCTGGCTATCCACGGTGCTAGTATTGATTGAAACGGGAGGGGAATGAGGTCCCCGTCTGAGAAGAGATTCTTTAGAAAGTCGGAGGTTTCCGAGACCTGGACAATTGGTGACACAGCTTCAACGAAATGACTATCCTTCAAGGCTAAGTGACATACCGTCGATGGTCCGCCCATGTTAAGCATCACAATTGCTAAACTCAATAGCGTGAGGAAGCTGAACCCAAGCGATATGGCAAAGAATTGACGGACCTGTTGGGCTGAGACATGTGAGAGGCGTTGGTTGTGAAGCGAAGAAAAGTACCTCTTTCTCGTAGTCGCGTTGCTGAGCGTCGCATATGGACGAATGAGGGCGCGCGTAAACGTAGAAGATTTCATTGCCATAGCGATGGCGATGGTGAGGACCGGGTTTTGAGGTGGTGAGCGGGCGAAACTAGGTCGGACTGCATATCATCACCATCGACACGTCAGTTCGCGTCGCGGTCGTGAGAACGCGGATCCCGGCCCAAAACTCCACATGACCGTTTTACATCAAGTTCTGTTTTGCACACCGAAACGTACCATCAACCAGCTCTAAGTATTGTATATTAATTCGAGTGAATGGGAGAATGTTCATATTGACACATTGATAAAGTGTTATAGTAACCCACATCAACATCCCAGGCCCAAATAACTCACCACCTCTTCGTCCTTAGAGCACTATGGACCTGGCTTGTCCGACGACGACTCAGGGGCAGTGCTAACATTTTCTGTCTCGTGCGCACGAACCGCCTGACGCCGTTTCATGTACTGGAATAAAACCAGTGTGCACCACGAGACGACTGTCCAAGCGGTCTGTACTCCAAAGTTTAGTCCCACTGCCAAAAATCGACACAATCCATGTCAGTCAGGAACAGGCAGGTACGTAGGCAAGAAGGGAACGCACGGTGGCTACGAGTGCCGAAAACGATAGTCCGAACGGCTTGTTGAACGTTATAGAACGGCGTGGCATAGCCATACTTGTAGACCCCAGGGAGAAGCGCGGGTGGGAAGACGGACACAGAGACATTCACTACGCCAATCGAACGCGTGTGCATTAGCACATATAGGTGACACTAACTTCAGGGAAACACTGGGGGGCGTACCGATGATCCAAATGAGGAGGAAGAAAGAGATGAAGCGCGGAGTGAGAATCGTTACGAGGGATTCAACGGCACCGCCGAGGGCGCACATCCCCAGCCACGACATCATCCAATAAATCACGAAGCCTGAACTACCGTAGCTGGAGTAATCACAGTCAGCGCTGGAACCATGTAGCCCATTGAAGGAGTGTACAATCGATTGAAGGGGACTTGGAAGGCAACGCTTAGCAGGCTGTAGAAGCACTGTCCATAGAGTTTATCAAAGAGAAAGTTACAAGGAGGATACTGAACATACCGAGATGAAAAAGTACATGATTATAGGATTGACGATGCGGATTATAATGAGCCATTTGAATGTAAGTCGATCTTCAAGATGCGTGGCGTCCACACGAGCTGCGTAATGTGCCATCGTCACAACGAACTGTAACACCTCCAGTGAGCTTACATCTTATCCCTGGGGTTGAAAGGGCGCACCGCGAGAATAAGTAGGTAGATGAGACCAACAAAGTCAACCGCAGTGGCGACCGGTACGTCGAACGGTCGTACGTTGGTCACCGTGTACGATATAGGCTGCGAAACGAGCCTCGGTGCGTTGACGAGAAGAGCAGTTAAATTGGGCGATAGCCCCGGAATTTCTGAAATGAACTGCGTATTGAAGCCTTCTGTGATGCCATCAAGTAGCGTGACAATCTATAGGGGAAGTGCTGCCTCAGGTACAAGCTCGATACCCAAGAAAAAACGCGTACCTTCGGATTAATAAAAATGCGGCTAAGAACGAAGATAAATATATTGGAATCGGACAGCACCAATCAGACAACGTACTGTGCATTCACGCTCCGGGCCTCCGCAACATACACGCTGACGCCGCGGTTGGCAATATAGGTGCCATCGGCAGCGACGACAGCAGCTCTCAACGTTTCCGTCGCATTTTGGCTGACTAATGGCTGGCGCGTAAACTTCGTTATCAAAGATGAAACGGAGATGACGAGACGCACCAGCTATGATGGCCCAGGCTTCCTCCTGTATGACCGCACTCTGGAGGTCAGGCGCCCCATTCGGAAACAGATCCGTGGAGACTGCGCTCCACGTAAGCGTAGTTGGCGCCCCACTACTTGCGACCACCGCGCGCGAGACGAACTGGCCCACCTCCCCTCCGTCAAAGTCCTGTAACCGTGGCAGCATAGACATTCCATACATTAACGTCACATCCAGTAGCCGGTACGTCTCTTGAACCATGAGATATGAGACTCACCACGACCCAGCAATTGAGATTATGAACATGCACTGGGGTTTGCCAAAGCGCGCCCCAGTATATGGAGAGCACGGAGAGGAGGAAGACGATGATGATCACGCCTCTCGAAGCGAGGATCGTGATGTAGATCTTCCGCGCCGCGGCGGTCGCGGGCTCGCTTGTAAAGTAGCTCTCGGTGAACCATGGTAAAGGTTGTTGTTTGGTTGCCGTGTGTTTCGACGGGGATAATCCAGCGTCACCTCCGGCTTGGTTGGGCGACTTGACCGGGGAATGAGAGCGAGATCGAAAGGGCAACTTTTGGTCCGTCGCCATCACGGGAGGTGAGAGATGATCTACAGCCGAATCCTGAAAGGAATTTTTGGACGCGGGTGGAATCCCACCGCACGCAAAACAGAGGTAGCCCTGGGGGGTATACTAGTCGGGAAGTTCTTTTGAAGACAGCCGGGGAGTGTGTACAACTAGGAGTTTATCAGGCAAGGTCAGCACCGGGCGTTTTGGAAATCCAGACACAGAGAGCGGAAGAAAAGCGAGAGGATAATTCCAAATCCATTTGTCGAACAGGTCCAGCGGCTTTTCTAAAATGGGACAGTTGCGGGAGCTTTGACACGAACAACTGTATGACCGTGGCGGAATTCACCTGTCAGTCCTGAGAGACCCTCAGGGTCTGGGCGTAACCAACTTGGGTGGAAGTCGTGATCGCGCCCAAGAGCCGGACCGTAATAAGGGGAATTGCGTCATATCCTTATGTAAGGTCAAGGTGACCATTCGCGTGCTGTACTGGATACCAACTTGAACCACTTACACAGTTCTATCATGAAGGTGAAAAAGTCTCGATGTACTGCAGATTCAACTAATACCAAGGGTTTACTTGGGTCTTATCTACAGCGAGTCATTAGTAAGCGAAGGAGTGATCCTGTGACCCAACTGTGCCAGAGGATCAGTAGATCGCCAAGCAGGCCCAAAAGATTAACCTAGCGCCGCGCAAAGAATCTCCATTGGGCGACGGGGACAACACACGTGCTGCTGTTGCGACTCCACGGACGGACAAAGTTGCTTATCTTGGTGTGGGCCGTCCTTTTGGTCGTTTCAACACCAAGACCAAGGTTTCCCAGTACCAGTACTAGTGGCACAATCCATGGCACACATCACAATTGCATTTTGAAATCCCAGGCACAAATCCGTGTTGCGTATAGTGGGGTTCTGGGAAAGGATATATCACGGTACGCCACCATTCAAATTTGACGCGGAACGTCGGCCCTGAAACGTTGCGCCTTGGCCCATCATCTGCATACTGTACAATGATAATTTAATAGACCAGTTGACGTGACATGTGAACACGTCGGTGGTATCGTGATTTCATATTTACACATACTCTGTACATTCTGCATAGCAGACAACCAATGAATCGAGTCCAAAAATAAAGCACGTATGAACGCCATAAGCCCAGTCCAGCCAGTTCACCGTCACGCGGATCCTCTCCGCCTACTTCTTCGGAACCACCGCCTGCGCGCTGGGCGCGCCTCCTGCTCCATACTCGACGCGTCTGGCTGCTCGCGAACAGGTCGCTGACATACCGGGCAACGACCTGATACATCGAGCAGCCATGGGTCCACGCACGTTTTCTGTAAAACAGCGATGGTTGAGGTCGTCAGCACCAGATCTACCGCAGGCACAAGGATGGTACTGACATGAAAGACGTGGCCACATTTCAGTAACCGTAACGGCTGCGCCCCCTGGCCAGCATCTTGCAGCCGCAGAGATAGGTCATCGCCTGGCAAGGCCGTCTGCCCAGTAACGCTTGCCGGATCCTCCTGCTGAGCCACTGGTTCGCCTGTCGACTGATTCTCCGTCATCTCCCCAGGCGTCTGGGTCTGCGCTGGTGCATTTGTGCCATCCGACTCCTGAGCGCTGATGCCCACACGCCTTGGTTCTTGAAAGTCGAGCAGGCAAATCGCACACGATGCGCGGTGACTGTCGAGCTGTACGAATGGATACTCGCCTTTCTCCCAATTGTCTTCCCACGTGGCGGGTCGATTCGGGTCCCGCTTTTCCTTTCCTGTGCCACTCTTTACTGTATCACCAACGGACGCAGCCCTCCGCCCGAACTGTAAGAAACGGAGGCGGCGGCGCGAGGTAGGGGGTTTGGGTGGGTATGTGTGTAAGTCTGATGGAAGTGTGACCGGTTTCGAAGGTTGGTCGGGTGGTGGAGGGATGTAGAGCACTAGTGGGAGTTTCTCAACGACGGCCCGTGGAACTTGCCCGATGTCAGGTGTGAAATGATGCGGGTTTTGTGATGGGTGTCTACCGAGACAAAGTAAAAGGATGCTCCAGAATAGCTGCGCAAAGTCAGCCTGAACCAAGGAACACAAAGTCTATTGTAACGCACGAATAGAATCGGCCCGACGACAAAGACCAAGATCGCGACCACCACTACCTCAAGAATCATGACATACATCACGCAGAGCACTCCAAAAGTTAACCACCAGAGATGCGGGGAGGATCGTCGGCACGTGCTTGCTGAGCTGTATAACAGAATTTGGACTAGCACGAACCAAACGAGCGTAAAGGTCGAGCCCATCAATGATAACCTAAACACAATTACAGGGCGTGTGTAATGTGTGGTACGCACGCTCAGAGGTGCAAATGTCAGGAAATTGGAAAACAGACCTCGCATAGATCCTCGGGTATGGCGCGGGCGCGGCTTGAGACTGCGCCTCGGTTGAACTGTTCGCATTTCTTTGGGCGGTGCGGCCGTGTGTCCTTCCACCCGGAGGCGCACTATTCGCGCGATTACGTGGATGAACTTCAGCATCATTGGACGCGGGACCACTGCTGTGCACACCACGTGTAAGAGGAGGTTAAAGGTTGGGCCGAATTCGGGTCTACCTTTCATCCTGGAGGCGCTTGGTACGCTCGCGCGACCAGCGCCAGACACTGAGCCAAATGTCGAGGGCAAGGCGGACGACCCAGAGGGCATCCCATGTACCCAGTGGCTTCCCACATGCATCCCACTCATTTTTTGATGGCACTGTAGGGCTTCTGCGGTGTGTGGAGACGGTAAGGAGTGCGATGATCGCGATAATCTGTCCTCCAAATCGAACCATACGCCCCATCAATCCGGATGATGAAGTGGACAGCCAGGCCAACCATATGCTTACCTGTGAGAGGTCGACCACTACTGAACTGATCACCGATACGAGCTCCTTGCGCGCTCTATTATTCCGGCCATACCCGAAGAAAACGAGGATACGTCCTGCGATAGTAAGTCTCTGTTGATTTGTGGTCGGACTAGGCGGTGCAGGCACCCTAGGAGGATTTGGTGCCGCGATGACTGGATCCGGATACACTGGTCGGAAATTCCGGCGACCAGAACCAGCTTGGCCCTGGCTATTGCCCGTGCGGGGTGTGGTAGGTGACGGTGGGTTATTGGGAGCGATATTTTCTGTCATGGTGCCTCCGCCCAAGGCATTGCGTATGGATTCTAAGGTAGGAGTACGTTGCAAACCTGCAGTCATGGCAGAGTCCGAGAGTATCCCTGGTTGGGCCTGTTGGGGCGTTTCTGCTGCTACAGGTAATCCGTCATGTGTGGTTTCGACCTGCGCGGATTGCGGGGAGGGTAGAGTCGGACTCGCTGGCATAGCGAAAAGTTAGGAAGGATCAGGGGACTTTATAAGACCCCAGGCGCGATGGTGCTAAGCCCACGGGTATCGGAACCGATTTCCAGGGCGGTGATGTCGCCGGGACCAATAATGACGATAATGGAACGGAGTGAACTGAATTTGGAGGATTGCACAGGATGGGCAAGTATCCGAAGGGGTGTGGTTGGTTTTACTTTGGTCAGGTCAACAGAGAGGTAAGTTGCTTGCACTTGTACTCGTGTCAATGGCTGGGAACAGACGCTTCCAGTGCCGCACAAACAACACGCGGGGAAGGGCACCAATAGGGTGCCGTCACGAGTGTGGCTGTGCTCACGGTCAGGGAGCAGCACAACTAGAGGGGAATTGACACAGGCCTCTGGCACCTGGAGGGACGAAAGGAACTGGACGTACTTGACCCCACTCGAATCCAGAGCGGTTTATTACAGGTTGATTGGGGGAGCAGCCAAAACGATTATGACGAAATGACGAAACTCGAAACAAACGGCGCGCCTATTATATAATCACACTCACTCTTTAACTCTAAGCCTCCATGTCCTCCGCTCCGTATCAACCCCTCCCCAGCGACGACCACGACGAGGAGGCATCTCCCAATCGTCGTAGGTACATCCCAGAGCATATTCAACTCGCACAGGATCCGCGCTTTAGCCCACCTCCTCCCGCTTGGTGGAAGCGTGCTTTGGTCATCCTGTTCATCATTTCCATGTTCTGGTTGTACTTCTCTCTTCGTGCGTCGATGCAGAGGGAGGCAGAGCCACAGATCGTACATGCTCACAGGTGTGTTTACAACGACATTTCTGTCTTTTTTCGTGTTTTGGTGGATGGCGCTTACTTTCTACGCCGAAGATATTCAAAGCAACACAAGTATCGCCCCGCGGCCAGCCCTATCGTTCACGAGAAACTCAAGAACGGTAGGGTGCGTGTGCGGGGCGCAGCTCCTTCCTTTCGTTCTCTCTAGGATTCTTTCCTATGGACATTTTGGTGATCGCGGCTACTCCCCACGTTGACAACGTCGCTTCGGTACAGCCATACTTTCCTTTTCGAGTAGTTACGGTTATCTTCCCTTGTCGGAACACACTCGTTTTTTTGGATGATTTACCATCACTTCCGCTTGGCTGTTCTGTCGTTTCATTACAACGTTTGGTGTGGTAGGTAAGGGTATGTTTTCCGAGCCCAGCGAGGACAAGTTGTACGTCTTGCGAGCTTCATGATACTCTACATTTAGGTGCATGGGGCATGGGACTCTAACGGACCAATCCAGAACTGTCTATAATCCTAATGACAGCACTCCCTAAAAATCTACCGCGAAAGTAGACTTGATAAGCTGGGACGTTTGCTCCCTTTTGCACTGGGAGTACTCGACAAGCGATGCGATGACATGGCGTCTTCTGTCTGATGCACCGCTTCTGCGTACCTGCATGTAACATTCGAAATCTGCAACAATGATCATGGATAAAGGATGCACGCACAGTAGCTTGTAACGCACGAGCTCGCTTTCGAGCTCTTCGTTTTGTAACCGTGCTCGAACGAGCTCGTTCTGTCATTGAAGCATCATAAGACCGTCAGCACTGCTGTCAATAATAGCTGAGGTATGTCACGCACTAAAATGTCAACATGCTCCTGGTTGAGCGCCGCTAAACTGGCTTCCAACGTATTACTGTATCACAAAAATGTGTAACTTTCCAGACCGCGACGGCTTTCGAAGAATATAATGGACTTACACCTGTACAGACAACTGGCGGTTGTGATTCCGGAGTGCGTCCATCTCGGCAGCATACGCTTCCCGCGCACGTATCATCTCCTGGTACTCATGGTTATACGCGTCAAGCATAAATGGTGTGATCCGCATTGACATTGCGTCGTTCACAAAATCGTCAATGCGATAGGAAGGTTTCCCACCCTCTTCCACGGAAGCTTGCTTCTATCGTCGTCAAATGACGGCAGAAGAAGGCCAAGTATCATGACTCTGACCTTATATGTCTCTATAATACCAAGGTTGAGGAACGCAACGAGCTCGTCGAACTTCAGTGACAGTAACTTGGCCTCGTTTTTCTGCAGGAGGGAAAGTGCGAATCCAAAGATTGCCTCAATCCCACTGGCAAGACAGTTGTCGAATATTCGAAAGACGATCTCCAAGGGGAATCTATGACACGTGTTAGAATAAACCAATTTCGCAATGAGGCGGACTGTACCGGTAGGAGAAGAGTGTGAGAAACCACTGTGAACAGAACATACTTGACTTGATGCCCTGCCGAAGGAAATGAACATGGAGAACTGGAAGTAATTCTTCTATTAGTCGGTCGAACTGTATGGGAAGGTTCCTTTAATAAAAACAAGACATTGTAAGACGGGCGTCCTCACTTGGAACTTAAGGCCGTCCCGAGTTCGTCAGCACCCAGTTTAGCAAACAAGCTGACAGCTCTCACAAGGCGCAATTGTAACTTGGGCATCTCGGGTAAGAAGTGGCCACGTAGGTCATAAGAGTGCATAAGTCGGACGAGCAGACAAAATGCTTCTTCGTCGGGCATCTAGAGCGGTTCAGCAACCTTGTGAATGGTATCTGATGAAGATGGTGGTTTCACATACATTAAGCAGCAAGACCGCAACAACGAACGGTAAGCCTTGACAATATCCTACTTGTGGATCATATCTTCCTAATCAGGTGCAGCAATGAAACATGCCCGCAGAAAGCGACGACGCACATTGAGTATGCCTTCAGCACGTTGAATAGATGTTCCTGCCCTATACCATGTCCGTCGGTGAAGAATTCATGCTGTGGGAAGGTCCTGGTTTGCTCAGCAGGGCTTCAAATGCAGGTGGGTGGTTGGCTCACCTCCCAAGGTCACGTGTGATCCCTTTCTCATGGGGACTCGTTTCCTTCAACAACTTCAAGTACGTTGCTTCCATTTGTGAGTCCTTTGATGCCGACCTGCCCGGGGGTATAAGACGCGGAACGAATAAGAGCCCATATCAATCACATAAGCTGCCACACCATCCCGCGAAGCTTGCTCGGTATCCCTCTTTCGATCGCGCGCGCGAGGCGTTCTGAGTTCTCTGAAGCAAACCCTTGATAATCTTCCCACCCCCTTGTCAGAATAAAGTAGGTGACGGGTTGAACACGCATACCTGACACGACTCCACCCCAGAACGCTACACACACATGAGCAGAATAGTATGCGCGGCTGGAAGAATACTCACCCCAGTCGACGTTGGCCGCGTCCCCTTCTAGATCTTTGCTATCCCGTTGAGCACGTTCAAATACCTCCTGCAATTTCTGGTGTCCATCCAGACTCTGTCTTTTACCAGGCGTGCCATCCTTTTCAAGCATTTGCAGTAAGAACGACGCGCGCACAGCTGTACCAGACACCTCTGAAGGGGCGGGCGGGGGCTCTTCTTCCGTCCACGGCTTTGCTGCCCCCTCACCGATGGGAGACTTGATCGCAACAGTGCTGTCGCGTGTCGCCGCGGCATTGAGAGAGACGGTAGAGAAGCGTCCGTCATCGTCAAGGCGGACCTCTCCAAAGTCAGATCCTGCAACTGAGTCGCGCGGGAAAGACAGAGTCTGAGGGTGCGGTGTTGGTGTCGGTGAAAGAAGATCGTCGAGGGACGAAGCGCGTTGATCCTTCGGGCATTTTGCTGGGTTGGAAAGGGTGCTAACGGGGTAGATGAGGTAGACTCACAGGTTGCGAAGGCATGCCAAGTATTGAGTCCTTCACTGGCTGTATTCCCGACAACTCGGATTCTCGAGCTTTTCCATCAGGAAGCGGGTCCTCGCCACGTTCAAAATCCTGTCTAGGTAAAACCTCGGACGCAATTTTCAGGGTATTTAGAGAGGCCTGTGATGTTAGTGAGGCGTCTTGTTTGTGTTCTGTTTTGGAGGTGGTATCAGCTTGTGATCAAAAGTCGTGGTGACTTTGGGGGGAAAGTGGGAAGTGATGAACCTGAAACAGAAGATGCGAGTTTTGAAGAAGCTGTTTCTTGCTTTGGCATTAATATTGGTTTGTCCTCCTGACTGGCATTGGGAAGATGTTGAGAATTATCGGTGGCTTGAGAGGTCATGGCAACAAGGCAACGAGAGGGAGATGAGTGCGACAAAGAGTCGATTGTTTGTCATGTGGTCGCACACCACGAAAACTAGTTGAGAACCGTATTTAACAACTATCTACTGGTATTCTACAAGGACTGATTTACAGATATGCCATGTACAAATAATTCTTCATCATGATCACTATTAGAAATAGTCGCTGGGTGGGACCGAAGCCACTTGCATGCGGTGGGACCGTAATAATCACCGTGTTGCTGGAGAGTTGGAGAGTTGTAGTTGACTCAGGTGCACCTGAGTCGAGTTGCCCAAATTGGCAACTGAGTTGCACCTGGTGCAACTCATTGAACTCAGTGCAACTACGTGTGGACGTGGACGGTGTGGTTACATTTGGATGGTGCCATGGTGGTTACTGCATTTGGTTTGGAGCCACACTAGACCAAACAATAGTAATTGACGCCTCGATGAAGTTGTACTGCGCAATCACGATTCAACATCAAGGTGCAATAAACACACCTCCTTTGTCTGTCAAACACTTGTAATTATCTCTTGTAGTGACTATCTCACCGGGTGACACTCCTTTGGCGACAAGCATCTCGTTCCCCACCCAACAATATCCATCCTTCCATCGACTTTGATGAGTTTCTTCAAGTTAAACACCGTTCAACTGGTAACCACACTTGTCACCCTTGGGGCTTGCGCTATTCAATATCCCACTCTCAAATCGTCTAGTTTGTTCTAGGGGCACTCGTACTCACTGTTGTATAGTTGCAACTTGCAATGAAATCGTTCTTGCCCCAAACTCGTGAGCTGTGACGTTTTTACTCGTCTCTCAGAGTCCCAGCCATGCAGCACCCGCAACCTGAGGATGTCTATCCGGGATTTCCACCGCAGCCGCAAAGCCTTCACCTCCATGCACATGATCTTCAACAACGGGAGATGGGTACTGATTATCCTGAAGCACTTATACCAGCAGGAGCCGCTTGATTTCACGACGGGCATTCTTGCAACGGAAGAAGAATATATGATAGAGGCTGAGGGTCCGGTGACCGAGGCAGTAGTGCGTCACGAACACGGAGGAGTGCAACGAGCTCTATTACGCTACCATGACGGACCCCATGTGCGTGCTCCGCGGCCGCCTCTTCCACCACGCCAGTAACCCGTGGGAGGGCGAGACTCTCGAGCTGAAGGTTGCGCTAATACAAGCAACGGAGAGGTGGGAGACGCTTACGGGGGGAGGCCCGCCGTGTCCAGCCATGTTCGATGCTGAGGACGTACGCGACTCGTAACGCGAGACGACGGAGCTGAATGAAGTACAGAGAAGAGCAGACGAGGCTCTGGAGGCGTGTCAGAACCTGCTCGGCCTCGGGCCGGAGGGTTGGGTGCCCACTCAGCACTACGAGGGGGCCGTGGCGCTCAGCAAGCAGATGAAGGAGGCGGCGTTGGCGGAGGCCAGGTCGGCAGAGGAACGGGCGGAAATCATGGGTCACTGGCTCTGGGACGACATGGACGAAAGGAAATATATGTAACGAATTGAGCTACATATGCCGCGGTGTTGTATCTTGTCTCGTTGTATTTATGGCCAGCTGGCCCCTTCAAATCATATCAGAGCGGGAAACTTCTTGCAGAGGAAGAATCCGTCAATGCGATGCCTCCGTGTCGATCTCGGCACATCACGGACAGTGTAAAGCGCTCATGTCCAACGCCTGGCGAGGATGTGGGGAAAAAATGCCGATTCTGTGATTTGTTGGGGCCGATTCCGTGGTCATCAATCCATCCTGGGTCAACATACTTTTTGGTTTCATGAACAAGTCGAATCAATTTCTCGTCCCCTGCCTCGAATACAGTATACGCCCCCTAGCTCTCGGCGTCTCCGTACACAGCCTAATACCCTTGAGTACGACCTGAAGGCGCCTCAAGAGGTCAGAGGTTCCTCCTGACCACACAGCGTGGAGTTGGTCTTTGAGGGGGAGGCCCTCATCGCATCGCTAGTGGATGAGTTTAGACACGGTACCAAAGGTTTCGGCATCCCCTGGTTCGAGCCCTTTAAAGTCGTAGAGAACGAAGAATTGGGTTTTAGCTGAGATATATATATTTTTCCAAGTCCTTAGATGTCAGCTTCTCCCGTTTCCAAGGTGCAAACGGCTCAGTCAACAGCCAACCAACCTACTTAGTGGCACACACCAATCTCCGAATACAATATGACATGGCTTGCTCATTGCTTCCTCCACACAGACCCAGAGGTCAAACATACAGTATGATGGTGCTGTGTCGGTTGAAAGGACATTCGTAAGTGAGCGAACAAGCCTGCGACAGAATATACAAGGCGAAACATGAATTGAAACAGAGATAGCTCATCAGCGGGGAAGAGAATATAGCAACACACTCATCAATCTCCCGTTTTCTTCTGCTTCTTCCTTGCTGGCTCGTCCTCGTCTCCCTTCGGCGTTTTCGTGACTGGTTTTGGTTTCGGCTTCGGCTTTGGCACGGGCTTCTCGTGTTCCGAGTCGACGTCTATCACGTCGTCCTCTTTGCGGCCCTTCTTTGGTTTCTTTGGGCACGGACGCAGGCTGTTTCGCCTTGGCTTTCTTCGCCTTCTTCTCGCCGTCGCTGTCGTCCTCTTCGCCGTCCTCTTCGCCAGCGGCGGCGGCAGCCTTTTTCTTTTTCTTCGTGGGCGAGGCCTTCCCCTTGTCGTCGTCCTCCTTCGCTTTCGCCTTAACCTTCTTTCTCGGCCCCTTCTTCACCATGTCGCGGTCGCCGGACGCATCGGATGCCGTGGCGCCACCTTCATCGTCTGAGCTCGACTCCGTCGGAGAGGCTTCGTCCGGAGACGACGCGTGGAAGCCCTCGTCTGTAGATTTTGTATGAGT
>Ga0307512_10001814_pt1 | contig 28808 bp, 22 predicted proteins | sample 14_EM_MG_FD_200267 | JGI IMG/M metagenome (GOLD analysis project Ga0307512, IMG submission 200267) | Populus trichocarpa ectomycorrhiza microbial communities from riparian zone in the Pacific Northwest, United States - 14_EM | ecosystem: Host-associated > Plants > Roots > Unclassified | place... | reverse complement strand
TAACCCTAACCCTAACCCTAACCCTAACCCTAACCCTAACCCTAACCCTAACCCTAACCCTAACCCTAACCCTAACCCTAACCCTAACCCTAACCCTAACCCTAACCCTAACCCTAACCCTAACCCTCCACAAACTCAGAGTTTGCCATTGGGCAAAGGCTTCCAGTGGAGGAAAACTCTACTCCTCCCGAAGCACAGCTTTTTCAAGCAGGCTCCAGAGCAGTATTTCAATCAGCTGCGGGCTCTCATGTAGACTCGCAGCAATAGTGTGTACAGTACCAGCGAAACAGCAGGCACTAAAGACAAGTATAGGTTCATCTCTGGCCGGCAGCCGTATATAGTTCCATAGGCCCATGTGCACACCTCGATGAATCAACTATTGATGACTATAGGCTGCGCGTCGTGCAGTGTTTCACGGGAAGCGTGCAATGATCTGCGGGTGTGTGCGCGTGTGCGTAGTGCCGCCTATAGTTGATTTGCTCTTCCGCCGATGAAGGCACAGCAGGGGAAAACAAAACAAAGGCAAGGAACACGGATGGAGAAAAAGAAACAATGGCATAAGAGACAAAGGAAGATGTAGAGGAAGAGAATAAAATTACATCGGGATAGCAGTATAGTCCAAAGGTGATGCGGCGACGAGTCCCGCATACAGGCCCACCACATGCCAGCAGGGGGGACATTGAAGTGCAGATTGGACATACACATCTACAAAAGAATGATATTTTGGGAAGACAATGTTGTAAGACACCCAGCAATATGTTGCAGGCTGAGACCTATTCCATCGAACCAACCACTATAGCAGGCACTCCTTGGGCCTGCTGTAACGTCTTGCTATAGCCAAAGGCCATTGGAAAGAAATTGGTCTCAATATTATAACTGATCTACAAATCTGAGTTGTAATATTTGTTGAACACATGACAAAGAGAGCCCATTGGGAAGGTTGTAAGAAGACATTCCACACACTGGCCTTTGCCCATATATTCATTGACCATATTGTCCACCTCCAGAGAGTGCCACACAAAGTTGTATTGGAGTATGATATATACATAATAGCAAACTACAAGAAAGAAGTTGCAAGAATTCAGTAAATGATACAGTGCATGCCCACAGCATTGGATTCAGCAACTGGTGCTCTCTTTGAGTACTCGAAAAAGACCATCATATATTATTTGTGCAAATTTGCAACTCATGATCAGGCCAATTTGAATAACTACCATCCACAGTCTGAGTAGCACTATATTTCTCTGTATGTCGTTCAACAAAGCAGAGACATTTTTAACTTGATCTTCCTTACAAACCATCTTTACCACTGCATTTAATTGCAGACCTCCAATGGCCACAGGCCAATCAATAGGTGAAATCCTTACAAGGCCAATACATTGTCGAAAAATTACACCATAAGGTAGGAGTAGCCAAGGATGTACTCCTTGTTGCCCAGGATCCACAGAGAGCCAATGCTACAAATTCACAATGACCAATCAACCTTGCCACCACCGCTGGTGTATGGGTACTTTTGACTATATCGGATATATCAATTACATATACCAATTTCAACCCAATGTACAATAACCTAGTATATGTTACGGGGGTGCTTCCACCTAAGTAACTATACTTACTTATATCCAAAGATACTTCTAAGCAAGTACTAGGTCCACGGCCGTAGATCCTATTCCCTATTACTCAAGTATGCAGCAAGAGTCTCACTGGGAACTGCTCGTAAACAATTCTTCTGCTTCTGAGATAAAGGTTCCCTTACGTATGCAGCAAGAGTCTCACTGCGAAGTGCTCGTAAACAATTCCTGTGTTTCCGAGATAAACATTTCTTTGATATGTTTCCCAATCTCGTGAGAGTCAACCAAACGGTATTCTCCCTTAACGACTTCCTTTCATTCTTGGATTTGTCGATAAATTCCTTTCCTGACTTTAGAAATCGCGAGGCCTGTGCTGACTCGGAATCACTATTCTTTCGGCTATCACCGTCACCTATTGTGTTTCCAATTTGGGATATCCAATCAGGATGTATATGAAATGGTTCGTCACAACCGTTTAAACGATCTAGAATATTCGAAGGCGTAATAACTCCCACCTTATGAGGTTGATCTATAGCTGATATGCCGACTAACTCCATAGCTCCCTGTAGTTGTAATTGTTCAATATATATTACCAATCCTTCCGTAAGACCACTAACAGAAGCTATCCATCAGATGCTTGGCGCCACAAACATATACCGATTCTTCGTGGCGTAACTGATACTTTTCTCTATTGCGTACACCATAACATCGTTGTCGTTTTCAAAGGTTGAAGTCATTAACTCAGAATGATACTTATCAAATGGTGCGGGGCTGCCGCTACAAAATGCTAATAGATTTCACATATATAATAATAGGTAGATATAGGTATCATAAAAACTCAATAATAAATAACGGTTTTCTTTCGCCGGTAGGTACCGCTGTTCCTTTCGCTGCTAGAGCTTGTTCTGTCATTGCCGGGACAATATGATTTCTTATATCGAAGCTTCTCGGGATGTTACGCATGCGCACCCATATTTCCTCTTCCATGATTTTGATAGCGATGTACATCTGGGTCTTACATTCAAATGAATGCGCCTTGCAAGAATTGCCACGAATCCCAATGGTAATCGTGTTCATGCTGGTGAGGTATTAAAGCGTTACGCTCCTGATAAGAATCAGGCAACACCCGCAAGATATCATATATCAGATCATCACTTCAGCTTGGACATCTTACATTCGTATGGTTCGGTATTCGGAAACACTGGCCGAACATAGCCGACAGTATCTTTTAGCACGTCATACTATTGCATGACTGCCTGATAGATTTAAGCGGCGGGTAACCACTACTATGCCAACATAGATTAAATGACATGTATAAGCACGCATGTTAAAGCAAGTCGTACTCTCGCAGTTGCCTTACTGTCACAACTCAATTTGCAGGGATGCTTCAGGCCTCATATCATCAGCCAATGTCATAATCACTCAATCACGCCACAGCTTAGGCCGAGACCATTCTCTTTGACCGGGGAGTGCCTAGTTTCTAACCTCGCATGAGAGATTAGGCTTGAGATCCCACTTAATAGCTTTAGTGACTAACGATTGCCGTGTTTGTGAGTCGGAGTAATCTCCAGTCCAATCAAACATAATCCCGCTAAATCCAAGAATGAATCTGGTTGAAAACTATGCACACAGCAGAAACAAGTTTCCCCGCTATGGCGACATAGTTGCCTCATCAAATCAGAGCTACCTAAGTATGGCCCTTTCAATGAATCCACTAGAGGTCGAAACTCCTCTATCCAATCGAGACAAGTACCACTCTATCCCCGGTAAAGGATATTGTGACTGAAAGTTCTGAGGAAGCCTAGGGTAACTGTTTTCTATGTCAGACAACTCGAAAGTTCCTGACAAATACCCATCATTGGTTATCTCAAGTTACATATACTCTGCTAAGTGAGGGCCCCTAACAGCATATCATTGCGTAGACTGATACAGGATCCTCTGAACAAGTGGCAATACCATACAACTAGACCTTTCAAATGGCATGACAATGCACAAAACAGTTAACATCATCATGATCAATCTTGACTGGATGAATATTTCTAGGGTTGTCTGGTGACTGTCACCGGTGCAGGTATGGACAAGTAATGTAGAAATAGGTTATGTCATTAGAACAATCGCAAATCACATCTGAAGCTCTGAAGGAACTGATTTGAAATCTCAACTATCATGGGAAAGTTGGGTTGAGAATGATAACACATAAGAGCCATTGGAGATTATGGTAAAAGTAAAAAGAACGGTGACAAATGATTAATTGAAATAAGGCTATCTGCTAAAGATGATGAGGAAAGCAATACCAAAGAAGGTGAGATGAGAAAGTTCCTTTTCCAGGATTGGTATTTTGTTTGTACTCAGTTATGGCGGTAAAACAGGAAGCCAGGTTTGGTTCATTTGTGTGATTGTGTGATATCGTGGACACACGTTTGTTTTCAATCACAGTATGTTGTTTCTGCAAGAAGTTTCACAAAAATTATTGGAAAAGATTGTCATCCAGGTTGACACACCTGATCATTTTAAGGTTCAGCTCTGTTGTAAACTCACATTATAGTTATTCCTCGCCAGATGTATGCTTGATCACCAATAGTACTCACTTCTATATGTATTAAAAATCTATTGACCTACAGTCAGATAAGCAGGCTTATTGCATTGGGAAATGTACCTGTGCTGCCTTAAATGATATTAAATATTCCTGATACCCAGAAGTTATGGCATGATTTAGCTGTTACTGCTGTGTTACATTTACATTATGTTGTATTATCGCAGCATACCCCAGCTTTACTAGTGCAACTATACATTCTTGTACGGTTTTTTGATTTGGAAGATATTAATGAATCATAAATTGAGGTTTTGTGAAAAACTGATAGACACTCCAGTGTACAGTTTTTGAGAACAGCATATCCTTTTGGTGGCTATGCTTGTACTTTCATATATTTTCTCTGGAATGCACTCTCTAACATGTACAACCGGTATATACATGTACTTCAAATCGCAGTTTCAATAAATATCTATCTAAAGTATATACCCAGTCTGACCAATACAAGCGGAGATGGGGTTGATGAGACAAATCTCACATGGTATTTACAAGTTGCAACTCTGACATACCGTGACACTCTCAAATCTCAGAAACTACTACAACTATGACATAATCACTCTCAAAAGTCTAATTATCTCACTATCACATCTCTGACAAACAGGCTCAGAGGTGTACTTTGGCAGAGATACAACAGAAAGCATTTAAGTCCAGTGGGTGACAGATGAACATTATGGCTCTCAAGCGGAATTGGAAAGATTGGGTTGATGAGAGATCAGCTCTATGAGAGACGGTGTTGACTATAGTCGACTCTTTCAAGAGCTTGGGGTGAGATTGTCTGAAAGGCAGATGCAGAGAGTCAAGGCTAGTGTTCCCAACGGGTACCCGTAACCTGCCAGTAGTTCTGGTTTGGACCACAACATCCGGTTGGTGCAGTCCCAGACCCGACCCCAAACCCGACCCACTGCCTGTTGGTAGGCCAAACCGGGAAAAGTACCCGTCAACCCGCGGGTTTATGCAGGTTTAGCTCGACCCTTTCGTTCCAATCTCCGGTTGTGGGTTTTGGGTATCCCAATTTATAGTCACATTCAGATACGCTACTGTTAAACTCAAAATATTGACATTGGTACGTAGCTGACTGTTTTGAATGTGTTTGCTGCCATGATGATCAACAAAAACAAAGGCTCACACCCTACAACATCCTGAAAATGAGCGGCGTCCATGGAGCATGAACGATTGTTCGTCATGTATTATGGGTAATCTGGGGGGCGACAGGTTGTACCCAGTCATTACTGCAGTATTGGCCGCCTGAATAGTTAAGAGAGGAAGCGAAACACTTTCTACCGCATGCTCAAAAGGGGTGTTGATCGACTGCCATCGATTTCTGCTCTTGAATCTTCAGCAATATGTGTGTTACTTGATCATTAGCATCGATAAACAAAGATATGGCAGCCTTGATAGTGAAATATGTATGGGATATTTCCGCCACATCCTCTGGGACAGTAACAACTTATTTTATTCACAGAGAAACCGCTAAGTGTTCTTGAGCCTTTTAACATTCAAAAAAAGTCAAAACGATGTATATAAAAATGACTGAACACATTGCACGGTGATTATATATGATGCAACCCCACCAATTGTTGATGCTCGGGTGACACTGATTTTCAAGATGGGGCAGGAAGCATGTCGCTTTATCTTTTTGCTATAAAGGTGGCTAATACCTTGTTTATGAGTGTCTGCAACCTGATACCACCTTGATCACCCAAGATACATGACCAACAATCATTGACACTCCGTTGACGCTCATTTTCAAAATGGGGCATGGAGGGTATTGCAGTCTGTTGGCTTACAAAGAAGTCCAGAGATGCATTTACGACTGTCTGCAACCTATTGGCGGTCTGATTTCCCAACACACAAGACCAAAAATCATTGGCGCTCCATTGACACTCATTTCAAAGTACTGAATAGTTAGTATCTGCTGCCGTCGAGAATGATATAAATATATATGTTACGGGGGTGTTTTAGATCCCAATAATCAATACAACATCTATTGCATCTAAGTACAGCCGCCTATCTATGCTCTCTTTCTCTCCTCATCTTATCCTCAGACTCAACCTCTTGCCCATGCCACAGCTGCAGGAGCCTCCAAATCGAAGCGATGGCAACTCCCATTGCTGATATAAACGAAGACTAAACTTCCAAATCAAATATCTACTCCTCAGAAAATTCCTCGAACAGTAGTGCACCCGTGTTGATGACTCTCAACACCAGGAAAGCGATATTCTCTAGTTGACAGAAACGAGGTACCACACGGTCAGTGAAGGTTAAATGGTGCTCTTCCGATTAGAAAAGCAGATTGCCCAAACTCTGGACAATTGTCTGCAATGCGTACTCGGCTGGTGTAGATTGATGTCCAGGCATACTGGGCGCAGTCGCGTGTATGAATTGGGGAAGAAATGATGGTAAGAGTAGATGGAATTCTTATGAATATTTTAAGATCATCTTCGGTGTCTCTGCGTTGACTGTGGATTTGTGCTTGTCTCCTCTGCACTTCCTTTGCAACAACTACGTCCCTTTATAGCAACATCCCAGGTCTTGTACTCCCACACCTGGTTACTATAATAACGCTGCCTGTGTTAACGCTGTCGCGATCCCACTCTTATACCACAGGGTGATTACCTGCCACACTCACCGTAGGATATCGTGTATGTGCAATGTGGTTTGAAAACATTACGCTCATGATACAATCACTCCATCAATTGCTTCATACAAACATGAACTTAGACATCTCACAATCGTACGAGTCGGTAGTTGGAACATCTACCGACCAAGTTCGTGATGCTTATTGCCTCTTAAACACCTCATGCCGAGGAGTAATTTAATTGCGTCATACATTCAATTCGCGACCAACTGATACTATACCCACAAAGAATGTTGACAAGCAAGATCGTATCCGATACGAGTTAACATTTCGATTCAAACCACTCAACTCAATGAGTCGTGCTCACTCGAGGCCAGTGCCTACGTCATTAGTCTCTCAGTTACGTCATGCTAAGGTCGAGACTAGTCTCCTGACCGGAACGCGCCCCACTGCATCGTAGCCCCTTACAGGAAGGAGTGAACAGTCCTCGTAATCGCATATTGACTATCATCTGCCATGCATGTCACCATTCATATCCCGCAAACTATCCAGGCGTGAACGAAGGAGGAACCATCAGTACTGCTCATCGACAAATGATTACAGTGTGACCCAATTCACTTCTTCCCCTGACTAATATGAACTCCCGGTATAGATCATATTACTGACCATTTGAAAAATACATGCATAGGTGTTATGCATATCGTAGATACGTATGCATCCAGTGTTCAAAATTCAAGTAGCTTTATCACTGTTAAAGGACAACCCTTAACACTCGGCTTCCAGATCACGGGTTATCGTCTTCTGATCCTGGGATCGAGTAAATTACACCTGAGTCCTATCTGGGCTTCGCTCACTGCAGCCCAGTTGAGTCACTGACTCCAATGTCGGCACAGCCTCAATTCTCTGTTGAAGTCAGATACTCTGAAGACCTCAGGCTACTTACATTTTTGATCCTACAGGCCCTCGCTTTCTGCTGACGACTTTAGCGACCGACTCCATCATTGGTCCACCATTTTTCCGCAACTTAGCTTCCCAATTATACAATATCATCTTCCGAGCCGGAATGCACACTAATCAACTCATGCTCCTTCTAGCCTCAACTAGTATTAGCATCTGTTCCGGGCCACCGCGTTGGCTGCAGGTCTCGGTCTGAACCGAACAGTGGCCAAATACACTGTCCATGTTGTAAATATACCCTAACCTTCATTTGGGGAACCGTTTGATGTACATCTCCCAACCGGTCACAATTAGGCTGGTATTCAGCGAGTTTTCCAGCAGGTCCATCTGTAGATTTATATAATGCTCTTGCATTGCCTGATTGATAATTGAATTTGATCAAAATCAGTTAATTAACATGCAGAAATACAATCTTGATCACTTTGCAGGTTGCAACATCAGGTATTTTGAAATCAATGTTTTGTCCTTTGTGTTTTGTATTTAGAAGTACTACGGAAGTTAATACTTCAGTTATGAACTTATATATCCGCGTGCTGCCTTGATTACCCAGTGTACAAGCCCACAAATTGTTGAGGCTCCGTTAATACTCATTTTCCCGATGGGGCAGGACGCATGCCACTGTTGATGTCGATACTAATGATGGCTAAAACTTTCTGAATGGAGGTCTGCAACCAATTGCCACTTAAATCACTGAAGATGCAAAGCCAAAAATTGTTCACTCTCAGTTGACATTCAGTTTCAGAATAGGGTGATGACTATGTCGCTTTCTTTTTCACGTATCAAGGCAGCCAATACATCCTTTATGACTAATCACTACCAGATCACTGTGTAACAACCTGACTTAGACGACCTGAAATCGTTGATGCTCAGTTGATGCTCATTTTCATAATGGGGTAACAAGCATTGCAGGCACAATCTTGCTGGGAAACGCGACCAATACATCTCATATGGATTCTGATCACCAATCAAAGCCTAGACAACCCATAAAGCAAAGCCAGAAATCAACGACCCTGGGTTGACACTCATTTTCAGACTGGGGCAGTGACCGTGTCGCTTTCTTTTTCATCTATAAAAGCAGCCAGTATATTCAATAGGTTTAACTACTACCAGATGAATTCGTAATTACCTGACTTAGAAGACCAGAAATCGTCCACCCTCCGTTGACACTCCTTATGATGATGAGCTAACGAACCTATCATGCATTGTTTTCCCTGAAAACACCGCCAATGCATTGTACATGAATTACCTTCCCAATTCAACGGTTAGATAACCCAAGTTACAATGCCAAAAATCATAGACCCTCGGTTGACTCTCATTCTCAAAATGGGGTAGTGACCATGTAGTTTTCTGTTTGGCCTATAAAGGCCATGAATGCAACGGTTATGCTACACACCGCTTAATTCACTTAACAATCACCCTAATTAGAAGCCCAAAAATTGTGAACACTCCAATGACACTCATTTTTAAGATGAGGTGGGGAGTATGTCGCTATAATTTTGGTCAATAAAGGCTGCCAAATTTTCAATTATGTATAACCATTACCAAGTCAATATTTAATTACCTGACTAATATGACCTCAAATTGTTGACACATCATTGAAGCTCATTTTGCCACAGGCGTATCAGTAATATTCAATCTTTTGCTTTGGCATAGTCTGTCATTCACATTGTTCTGGCAGCCTTTCTAGCAATATTATTTACTGTCTCCTTGATCACTACATTGTTCGTTAATAATAAAGATAAATATATCCTTGAAAATATACTCCTGATTGTCCGCCAATCATGCACTCCACAATCGCATTCCTTTAGAACAATGCTCATCATCACTTGGATGTTCGCTCAACAGGCTGCTCTGGTCTTTAAAATGGAAGTAAGCCGCATTAGCACACAGCAGATAGTGTACTAACCAGTGGATGTTCCTTCATCAGTTAGCATATTTGGATCAAAATCTGTATCTTGCTGGTTATCCTGCGCATATGCATCAGGAGTAAAATATTCAGTGCAGGGAAGAGAAGTATGTGAATACACATATCTGGCTGGCAGATCGAGGATTTAGGAAGGGTGGGCTACATCATTGTTAATGGGTGGCAGGGGTGGCTTTCCGGCCAGATGTGGCGTGTCGGGCAGAGAACGCGTCGGCTCTACATTCAGCTATCTGCCTCAGTCGGGTGGAGATGCACCTGTTTGTTTGGGTCTCCAGCATGTCTGCAGATTGTATGAAGTGCAATTTAAGCAAGGAAAGCATCTGTCCGTGTGGTTTTGATGAAGCATGGCTGGGTCTCTTTCTATTGCAGTCTTCACCGTTGTATGCCCAGGAAACTCAACACCGCTCTGCTTCTCTTCTTGGACTTTGGCGGGAGGTTTCTTGCTCAGATATTGCATTCTCTCTACTGGGGCACGCGAAAATCCACCCTTGTCCATTTTTGGCATGTTCAAGGCCAGGCGCATGTTGGACTGTTCCAGCTGTACCCGACCTCCTTGCTTTGCCATAGTATCAGACATGGTGAAAACCTACAAGAAATTAGTTGCTGCATTGAGAATGAGGGTTGACTATTACCTTGACCATATATATGTTCGTAGCCTCCTCAAAGGTAATCAGTGCTTGTGTTGTCCACTCCCAGGGATGAGTATCACGACATTCGTCAGTGAAAATGCAAGAGCGAACAACGTCATGATATTCAATCTCGTGGACTGTGCGGATAAATGCCTTGATTGACCATGGAGGTTTCCGGTTATGAGCCACGGTAAATTGAACTTGGGGCTCTCTGCACACACCCGCTGTACGTTATCGCCTGGATCGTAACTTTGGCATTCCCAACCCATTTGAGCATGGCAACGGACTCCCCACCTGCAAATATTTAGCGATGCAACCACAACTCTGTGGGGGTGGCCTGGGAGCATTATAAACTTACTTTCTTATGTCTTGAGAGCATTTTGGCAAAAATTAAGGACTGTACAGGAATGGGGTGCCGATGAAATGGGCAGTTTTTGTTGGGAGGGTTGACTCAAGATCAGCTTCCCAAAAACTCCAAGATGTCACTGCGCAGCCCAGATGGACAACTCTGCCCATAACACCCCAAAATATCCTTCAAGCTTAGTGCTAAAGACATGCTCTGAAGTCCCAATATCATTGCACACAAGGAATTCCATCTGCAATGTGCCCAAGAGTTGAGGCTCAGAGGGGGGGATACCAATACCCATTGCACAGCTCTCATAGTGAACAAGGCTAACACCCACTTTGTCAAACATCAAAGAGGGCATATCTTTACCCCTCAGCCAGAGCTGGAGTCATGGGCAATTTTCAGTATACCTTGAGAAGGGAAAGTAGCTGGGATGGTGGCTTTGCCAGCAGGAAAGCCCAGCCAGAAATACCAAATCTCTGGCCAAACTTTGCTAAGCATATTCAAAATGCAAGTAACTGTGGTGTCTCAATAATGAAATGCATTGTTTTGGGGAATTCAATCACCTGTAAAGAAGAAACGTGGGTAGTGGTGCATAGACATGGGGTGGGTTGCCAGTTCAGAGAGCGAATTTTGGTGGGGCAGTAAGACTTACAAAGTCACATCACATATAATTCACAATTCACTTTGACAGAAAGTTTTATTTGCTACTAAAGAAGACTTGATAAAAAGGATGGCCTCTGATGTCGATTTTTGGACGTGTGGTGAGGTGGTTGCGCAGGCGGCCCTTATGGGCCGGAAACCGTTATGATCCAGGAGATACCGTCAATTTACAGCTGTTCACCATGGAATGCATATACTCACAACCAGTGGCATCCTGGTTCTGTTTCCTGCTGATTCAGGTCTTACGGAGGATTTTCAAATGTGCATCCTGGGTCATATATTTGGTAGCTTCATTGGGAGCATTGCGGTGGATTACGTGGTGACTGCATTCGTGCTGTGTGCCAAGGAGTGAGATATTGGATGAAGTACCCTTCGATCAGCATGCTTCAGATCTGTCACGACCTGGCTGAGATGCTCGTGTATCCACCATTTTGTGGTGTGGAATAGCAGAAGAAGAAGATTACGAAAAGAAGGGGGAAGTCCTGAGGAATATATAGTGAAGTTCATGTCAGAATGGAGTAAATAGCAGCCGACTTGTATGTTATACTGCACATGAATCCTGCTGCATATGAGTACAAGTTGGCAGGGTTTCTCACCATCTCGCGATATGGATGATGTTGGTCCGGTGTCCTGTGTATGTTCCCAGTGACAAATTAAGGCGTATGACGGCCAAAATCTAATGATTGTGCGATATGCATTGGACATTCTTGCAGGGAAAGGACGTCTGCTGATGTTTGTCTCAAAAACTTCCCAAGACAATATGTGGAACTGACGCTAACAATCCAGTTATGTTGTATGGTTAGCCTAACTACACCTGATTTATTGACAGTCAAAAGGCAGATTTTGCTTTGTTCAAGTTCAGTAAATTTAGCAACCTTGACATAAAAGATGCAGCTTGCCTCCATATTGTCCATATGTTGCAACATCCAAGATCTCGCCCAACAATATGATCATTACGAACAATAATGCTCAGGTAGCATCCGAATCGACGTAAATTGTGGAGTGAGGCTTGATACTATATTTCGTTTGCCGTCAGCATCATGCGTCGGTTTGCCAAATCCATGCAGCATCTCATATGTCGTTTCGTATGGTGCTTGATAGCCATTGCGGTCATATCTTTTCAGGCCTTCATTCTGAGATCTTTGATGGAGATAGACTGTGGTATTAATTGCTTCTCCCCAGAACTGAATTGGAGCCTGGGAGTCAATCATCATCGCCCGGGCCTTTGCAGTGATTGTACAGATCATGTGTTCGGCAACACCATACTTATGGTGAGCATATAGACGGCATGGCTCGTATGATGTGCCGCGGGCCACGAGGACATCTCGTAAGGTCTTATTGTCGTATTCTCCCTGTCCATTGTCTCACCGGAATTGCTTGATCTCGTATCCCATTGAGTCTACTCGTGCCTGAAATGACTGCTAGGGGGAGGTGCAGGTCAATGCTTTGTTATTTGGGAGCAGCAATACGGATGTGTACCTCATGTAGTCATCGATGAATAGTATATAATATCGATTGTCTCCGAAGGTTGGTTTAGAGAAGGGACCGCACACATCGGAATGAACAAGTTCAAAGGGCTTCGTAGTGCACTTCACTGGTACTTTGATGCACCTTTGTTTCTGCGTGGCCTGGATGCTGACTGTGCACATAGAATCATCGTGTGTATATCCCTTGACTACAGACTTTATGGCAGTAGGATTCAAATGAGCTAGTTGTCGGTGCCATAGTCTTGACTTTAGAACTGAGGAAGCAGGTGGACTTGTAGGTGCAATCTCTGAAGACTCGATTGTAGGTTCGTTGATGATTACTCTTGGAAGTGAGCAGTCTCTGTTTCTCTTGTTCCCGCTCTGGGTGGTCAATGATAGGAGTGCGGTTGCGGGGACTATTATATATATGCCATTGACTAGTTTTCTGGCAAGAGTACAAGAAGATGGCGAAGTTATGGAGCATTTTCCATCCCGAAATATCGTCGTATGCCCGCCCAAATCCAATTGGTTGATCGACAGAAGGGAAAGTCGAAAAGTAGGAGTATGGAGAGCTTCGACTTGATAGCCCTGTATGACGTTGACGAAGCCATAATGCGTGGCGGTTACTGAATCGTCATCTCCGAGTTGGATTACTATAGGATCTGGGATGTTTTTGAACGTTGAGAAGCTGCTGCGGTCTTTGCACATGTGGTGTGACGCTCCTGAATCGATGACCCACTTCGGGGCCGTGGCGAGAGCACAGCCGGTTAGTCAGAAGGGATTGCAGTCTCCAGTTGTGGCGAGGGCTGCTGTAGCAGTGGCATTCTTCCCTTTCCACCACTCCTTTATACGGTTGTAGGAGACGCAATCCACTTTGACGTGGCCTGAGAGCCCGCACTGGAAGCAAATGCGCTCATCATTTCCGTTGTTTCCTCCCTCCTGCGTGCGTTTGCGCTTTCTGCATGCATCTGTAGTATGGCTGTCAATTTTGCATTAAGTGCACTTACTTTCATGACAGTTTCCGGATCCACTGTTTCCACCGTTTTAACCACATCCACCGCGTCCTCCGCGTCCACCACGCCAACGCCCAGGGCCTCGGCCTCGGCCACAGTAGCCGCCACGTTGTGAAGAGAGAGCGGCCCACGTGGATGCATCTCCGTGTTCTTTGGCGAGGCTGGCTGTAGTTTGTTCTTCTGAGAGATCATGCATGGCTTCTTCGGGTGAAGGTAAGGGCCTTCTATGCTTTTGGATCATTAATATCATCGCATACTGTGATGGCAGTGATGTGAATATTTGCGTGCGGAAATCTTGATCGGTTATAGCATCGTTGGTATGGTTCAGTTGTATACAGTAGTTACTGAGCTTGGTGAAGTATGCTTTAAGTGGTTCGTCATCCTTAGATCGGCAAGCACGGAACTGGCGTAGGATGTCCTGTCTGCCGACATAAGATCTGGTGGTGTCCAGGCTGGTTTCGAGCGTATTCCACATTTCGAGAGGGTTTCTCATTCCCTTGATTATGCGCCGTACTTCAGGGGAACATGAAAGTCTGATTATAGACGCGGCTTCGGCTTCCTTAGCCTTCCAGTCATCATAGTTGTCATTGTGGTCGAAATCGAGACGCTGTGGTTCAGGGTCATCTCCGGCGACGATTGCATACGCTCTCATAGATGATAGGATGAGTATCATGTCGTCTCTCCATTCGTCGTAGTTGGTATGAGTGAGCTTAGGAATGGAGCCCCACCTGGTCTTGTAGAATGTGGGTTCGGAGGAAGACATCGTGAGATCATGGTGTTGAGTTTTAGTCTTGTTTATGCGGTTGTTGCTATGGTGACGAGGTTTAGGTTTCTTGAGGCTCTCTTTTGAAGATCATGAAAAAGATCGCAAGAAAGATCGTGAAAGAGGTCTTTAGGAGAGATCGTGAGATTTTTAGATAGTAGCGATAGCCGGGCTCATAACCTGTTGAAATAGTGACTGCTAGAAGCTTAATTGATTCAATCTAACAGGCCACAAGGCCAATATATATGAGAGTTCAAATACGGCTGAATGCCATCAGCCCGTATCAGAGTCAACAGTCATCTCCGGCCATACAAGACATCACCGTCTCCGGGCATACGAGACACCTCCGCTCCGGCCATACAAGACATCACCGCTCCGGTCATACGAGACATCTCCGCTCCGGCCATACGAGGCTCATCTCCGGCTGAGACCTGTATATGCAACAGCATAGTTCGATTTGGAATTCGTGAATTCCTCACACTACGATAATACTCCAGTATCATTGTCTTTTGAGCTATTGTAAGTTACATGGGGATTCTTGTGCAGCGAATATGGCCCTTGTCGGGCGGGTTGCTATCTATTGTCTTTCCGTGATTCTGGAGTAATAGTCTACGCCCCCCGCTACTGCTATTGCCTATCAGTACTTCAACATATCTAGCTTTTAATCGATGGTGTGAGTTACAAGAGTACGAGAATAGTCAGAAGTTGCGAAATGTGTACAGTCCGCACATGTATATAAACAGTATCCCTGACGAGCATCTTCAAACCTTCATTCACCGGTTCAAGCGGTTGATTACGTTGAACCGGAATTGCTACTATTCATTATTGTCTATATGGTAATCGTCATCACAGGGAGCGGCGGTACTTCAGCGGGCATCTTTAATGGCTGACCACCATTATAATATGGTATTTCCTAGACCCCGCGAGGCGACTGGCTGTATTCCAATCTCCAGCGGCCAAATACAGGAGATTGTAGGAAAGATATTGTGGAATCTGTATCGATAGCCTGGAGAGCGTCGCGGTTGATATCCGTAGTTTCTAACACGTTACCAGTAGGTAGCGGTATATAATAAGTATCAGTGTACTTTTAAGAGGAAATTAAACTGCCATACTGCATAGCAATTCTTTACTTTATCGGGAGAGCACAGTTCTTTCGGTTGTTAGATGCCGCAAATTTTTACTTTGTGGGAAAATGCTGTGCGTGTATATTCTAATGATGAAAGAGAGACGAGTGAAAAGCCTCAAGACTGTCTAAGTGTGTGTATGTGGGAGTAGGAAGTAGTCATAAGTGCAAGTGCACCAAAATATGCAAGAAAAAGCATTACAATATGGAAGGGAGAACCGTGTGCGTGTGTAGACTTATGATACAGAAAGAGAGAACGAAAACTCGACAAATATGCAGAGGATTTTGGGTTCCTTTGCCACTCTTGCCACTGTGTATAAAATTGCAGCTAGTGGTTGATAGAACGATGCGCACGAGAGAATGGGAGTCGCGCTTCCTCTTCATTGCTACTTTCTATAGTCAATTCGACGTCTTGATGGATCTGAAGGTAGAACCTATGCATTTATATACATAAACAGTCTGGAAGTCCCGCGGAGATCGAGTGGCGAGGGTGTTACTTTTGTACAAAGATAGTTAATTGTCTAATAGTTATACACTTGGTTTGTCCGCTCGAAGCATTCTCATTGGTTGGGTGAACTTGCCGTGTGGCGTGTGTGGCATATACACAGTGGCAGATACAGTGGCGGATACAATGGTGCATATCCACATGTTGACTCAGGATTTAGCCCGAAGACCTACAAGTTGTTAGAAGGCCATCGAAGCTGCTAGAAAGGATTGCAGAGTGCTTGCTAATGCACTGAGTCTTTTGTGTAGACTCATTCACAAATTTTCACTTGCCACCCACCATTCGCCACTGCCAGCGCCACTCTACCATCTTCAGCAAACCTCAGATTTCTTAGGTATATAAAGGCATGGATTCTACTATTAGATAGTTTGGTAGACAATCACTTTTGTACGATAGATAATTCAATCTCTCTCTTTGTACTCGATCGCTCTCAACAATGCTGCAGACACAGTGGCGGATATACAGTGGCAGATATATATTCAGTGGCAGATATATATACAGTGGCAGATATATATACAGTGGCAGATACACAGGGGCGGATACAATGCCAGATACATAGTACCGGATCAAGATACACATTCACAGGGGTGGATACACAGGGGAAGAGACACAGCGGTAGATATACAGCGGTGGATATACAGCGGCAGAAACAGTGGCGGATATACAGCAGCAGATACAGCAGTTGATATACAACACAGCAGACACAGTGACTAATATACAGTAGCAGATACAGTGGCAGATCCACAGCAGCAGATCCACAGCAGCGGGTACACAGCGGCGGATACACAGCAGTGGATACCAGCGTGGGATAAACAGCAGCAGATACATAGCGGAAGATACAGTAGCAGATATATAACACAGCAGACACAGTGGCAGACTTGGATATACCATGGCAGATATATATACAGTGGCAGATATACAGCCAGGAATTCAGTACCAGGTCAGGATACATATTCACAGCGGCGGATATACAGAAGTTGTTCAAGATACATAGCACGATATACACTGTGGCGGATACACAGCGGCGGATACACAGCAGTGGATATACAGTGGCAGATGAACAACAGCTGATACAGTAGTGGATATACAATACAGTAGACACAGTGGCAGATACACAGTGGTGGATACACACCAGGAGTCTAGGTGATCTTCCTGATATCGCAACAAGTTCACCATGGTCAAATAGGGCTTAATAAGTTGCCGGATCGAATCCTGGAGGCGGTAAAGCCGCCACCGGTGCTAGTATTCACTAAGAGAGTTCGTCTTGGCTTCCATGGAGAGTACATATCCGCGTGAGAAGCTATGATCATATGTAGCAGTCACGCAGAGTAGGGCAAGCTATCTACTTGTATATATGCAGCAAGTGGCGGGTGGCGGGTGAGCAATCGTGTATGAGCCTAACAGTATGAGCCTACTCGGTGACATACCTTTTGAGCAACATTCATTTCCCCGAAATTTCCGAGTGATATTATATAATCCACTTAAGAATAGAATCGGTAACTCTTTGAGAATTATGGCAGTTTGAAAGAGTATTGCAGTACCGTCAGGCATCTGTATCTCCCAGCCTGAGTTTGAGGTTGTCTTTCTGAGCTTAACTAGAATTAACGAATAAAAACGGGCAGTGAAAAAGCAAGTGCAATTTGCCTTGGTCCCGCTGATATCCTTCAGCAGTGGCTGAGAAGCAAGTAAACCTGCACGACATATACCAACTCACCCCGTGGGTAGCCGCCGATATCAAAACCTCTCCCCTACACCTCATATTCTTCTGCTTGCAATTGTTTTTCCATCCTTCTACCAAAGTTGCTAAGCCGAGTGGTTAACTGATACCTTGCTCGAAAAATCTCTGAATTATTCACGCAACCGGCCACTGCATGCTACTGCACATGTGAAATTCTTTCAGATTTGGTCTTTACAACTAAAGTTGCTTCAAGGCTACGATCGAGGCATTATTTTCATTAGACTGCTCTCTGGATTCACTAGAAACATCACATTGATTGATCAGGCTCTGGCCTTCTAAAATGGTCTCTATCTGCATCGTTTTCTCTCTGTTTCTGCTTTACGTTCTTCTTCGATAGACAGTTGTTTCTTCATAAGCAAAACCTAGTCAATTGTCTCCACATTCAGTGTTTTTTCTGCTGTGTCACCGTAATTGGCTCATTTAACTACAACTAACTGTTCTGCACATTTACCCCATCCTTTAGAGCCGCAGCCGTACGCAGAAACCGCCAGAGCTAAGAAGTCTACCGAAAATACCTCGGCAGGGGACGAGTAGAGATCTTTGATGCCGAGTTGTGGGCGTTGTGGATCACGCTCAAGGAGGTAACAAAGAGAGGAGAAGACTGAAGGGGCAACATTCCCGGAACGAAGAAGCCGATCGACAAGCGAACACATCCCGTGAGGGCCACGGTAACACAATACGTGAATACCCAAATATTTCTGCAGCGAATAGAGTGAAAAGATTCTCAAAGGGACTGCCGTGAAGCAACAGTGGGAAGCTGGGAGGTGCGGCAAATACTATGGTGATAGGAGCGGTTCTGGTAAGACTGGGAGTTAGCGCTTAATCTCGATGAAATGCAAAAAGACTCTCGCTATAAGGTACTACCACTCAAACACGGACATGCGCCCACAGCGACGTACCTCACGAGCTTCGGGCTATAAGATGACTATCAGTATTGGTGGGGCGGGAAGGCGGCCCAGATGGTGGAGTAACTTTTCTGCCACTGCAGGCGGTGGAAAAATGGACAGCAGGTGTTATAGTAGGCAGTCGGGCGAGTAACAGGCTAGAGCGCGACAACATACAGGCATATGCAGATATTAGAGCTGTTTTCCTTGGAGAAATTCAATCAGGCGGTGATGGACTTTCTCGCGGTCACGAAGGTATGGAAGTTCCCGCCCAGCTAAGTTCGGCTTGCGTTTGTGGCACTCTTCTTTTGCTTTGTTTGGGTTGGTCGTTATATTTTCTTTTGTTTAAAGGGGAACGAAGGTAGAGGGACCACCTATCCAGTGATCCGGAGGAGGAGAAGAATCGGGCATTGTCATAGTCTAGATAGTGAACACAGTATGGTTAAAACAAACAAACGAAACTATTCCTCTACAATCTATATCCTGAGGAACTCAGTTGGGTGCTGCGCACTGTACATTTGTTGTCCAGAGGTTGATCGCGGAGAAAATTTTCTCAGTAACACAGGCAGGGCGTCGGCGCTAGACAGGAGTATACCGTTGCAGACCTCAGGCCAGTTGCCTTTGTGGCCCTTGATAATTTTATGGGATTAGTCACAGCAACCGGTTTATGTTGTTGGGGGGATATCAGTATTCAAACGTCGGAAGGATGTATATCCCAGGACTAGGCACATTGCCCTGCATGAAACTATATGCAGTAGGTACCCGTTCTGTGGTTTCAAGTAGTTGGGGGAAACAATCTTGATTGTGGAGTAAAATGGCAGTCTAGAATAGAGAGGATTTAAATTTTTGAACGGATAGGATTAGCAGTTTGCTGCCCTGGTATCACCGAAAGCTGCCACCACTTGAAATCCTGTCTTGGTAGAGATCAATAAATTTGCAGGATTTTATTTTCGCCCGCACAACAGCCCCGATGACAACTCAGCGATTACGTGATGTCATATGTGAATCATATACTCAGTAAACATTATTCTTCTATCATTCTACTGCTGGGAAATCCGAGTTTCATATCATACATAGTGTGGATAGTCAGTCACTGGTTTACATAGATTGTCTGGGAATCCAGGGTACAGAAGTATTTGGACGTATAGGATAGAAGATTTACAGCTTGACTTTACAAAGTGAACATTCCAAAATTGAAGCGATTTCCATTATTATCGGGGGCTCTGATGCTGTTTCGCCAGCTCCACTGTGGATTCCGGTATACCGAATGATGTGAAGAATGTACTGATTGATAACTATCTTGCCGATTCTGCTACTGGATTTTATCTGGATGTTTTTCATCCCATAGAAATACCCCACTATGACGTAGCGAACGCTTGCGGAAATAGTTATTTATACCGCAGCTGCTATTATACGCCCACCATCGGATGTTTTGTTTTCGTCTAGGCGATACCAACCAAAAACCCTTACAAAGGATGGCAGTGAGTTAGGTGTTATTTACACAGCATTAACCGGGCCTCGGTCTAGTTAAACTATCAACGGTTTCATAGTGTTTTTACTGGCGGGCGTTTGCAATCTCTACCGACCAATCACGCATCATTCATAAGGATAGGGTTGCTTATGGAACTAATAAGCGTTTAAAGTTCGTTTGCAGTATTGAATCTAAAGAACGCCGCCTATGTTTATAACCCCTGCATTTGCCGCCAGGAACATAGTTAAGATCTCTATGCAAACAACACTACCCATCGTGTTATCCTACATTACACTATTCAGTGTATTGCTCCTACTAAATATATCTTAAATTCAAAATACTTTGAACGTACCTCAACCACCTTTCCCATTTCACTGTGTGCATGCTACGTAGCTAGATACCCCTCTTTCCAAACATTTGGAGTTATGCCCCGCAACTGAATGTTGCTCCCCCGATGAACTGACCCCACTGCTAGAGAGCAAATCGTAAGACACGCAACCAGATTTTCGTATGGAATGCTAGAATCCCATGGCCAACACCGTCCATTGAAACACACTGGGAGGCTCCACCGACGTCTCTGGGCCAGTATTATTTCGCATGAATCCTGTAGTTAAGTTATGACCTGGGTTGATGATAATCCACACTGCAACTGGTTGGTAGCTAAATCTTGTTTATGCCCACCGGTGCATTTGGGATACTGTTTGCAGACATTGACTTCATAAGCCGGTCAGTGTCTGTTTGGTGGGTGTGTTCCTGACTATTGTCTGGCTTATGTCAAAAACCAAGTCTCATCTTTCTACGGCCATACGGTTGATTATCCCGCGAAAGCGATGCTGTTATTCTGACCCATGCAATACACCGAGAAAGGCTTTACTTGCGCTGCAAAATTTGTTCGGTTACAACCGCCGGATTCATTCCAGTCTAGGCGTCTGCGGGTGTCGGCTTGCATAGGGGTAAAGCTGCGGCGGTGATAGCGCTGTTGTAGAACTTCACCTCGCATGAATAAATACGTCAGAAACGCAGCCACCTAGCATCGCTCGCCTTGCTTCCCCGCAGATATTGTCAAAAAAATAAACACTGAGGATTCCTAAAAGCAAATTACTGTGATGCTGGCGGATTTTTGGGTCGTATTAAACTCATGGCAAACACGTCATACATCGCTGTATGGGAGAGAGGCAGATACCAAGGCTAGTGGGCAGAAAGTAGATACGTAGGTTGTTTGTGCTGGCAAAGAAATACAGGGGTCGTGTGTGCATAAGTGATGGCGCTTACCGGCTGGGTTTTAATAATGGATTCAAGCGTGCATGGCCAATAGCTATTCCCCGATGATGTGTGGAACTAACAAAAACATACCACCCACCACTCGAGAGCAGACCCACTGACCTTTGAATCGCGTCTTACCGAACAGTCAACAGTTGATGAGCACTTTGCAACGAGTCAACACTAGACGGAGAAATTCAAAGACACTAAGTGAATCAAGTTCAACGGAACGCCAATATCTATACAAAAAGCCGTTTTTTAAACCAGGTCCAAAAAGAGTCTTCGGTATCAACCGATACGGATAGGTGACTCCTGCGGAGATCGAAGATTTATCTAGCTTGGGGGCACGGTTCGAGCAGGTTTGGTTTTGAAGCATTACTGGTGCTCAGATTATAATGAATATATGGTAAGTGGCCTGATTGAGTATTCCACAATGATCTGTACCATGACACAGCACAGGAAGTATCTTCATGTTAGGCTCCCGGACGACATTCTCTGCGCAACAGAGAGAATACAAGGCCCGCGGTCACGATGTTTCGCATGGATGTGGTTCACGAGAGCGTGTCGAGGGCTCATGATGCAGCGAACACTGTCGAGGAGCGTTGGATTTATATTGGAATCTATAATGACTGCAAGGTATATCCAGATCAACAAGAGACTCAGATAGGACATGTTCAGAGATTACGGCTGTCGAGACGAGCGGGAAACGGATAGGGAAACATCTATTTTGGTGTCAGCAGCACTGCGTGAGGGACGGACTAGCAGATGACTTCTGATATCCCACCGGCATACAACAATGTATGTATTGTTATCGGTAAATCCGTGCGCTGATCCGGCCTACTGCGACTTAACTACGGACGACCGACTAGTATGTGTACATATACTGACCCGATCAGTTTCCCCTCAGGGTTATTCTCTAGCTTTCGGGATGATGTCGTGTTTGTACACAACGTACCTCCATGTCGGTTATATATTGCATTGTTTTGGTATCCGGTATGCCTAGCAGCTTCGGCACTGCAACAGGATATGACAGGGTTTAATGCCTAATTCCTCACCAGACGATACTTATATCGAGCTCTTTCTCCGACCCAACGGAATACTCAAGTGGTGCGCTTCCGTACCATGTTTGCATCATCAAAAGTACGCCCACGTATGTCAGATCAGCCCGGCGGATACAGCCCAGTATCTTCAAGCTCTGAGGACGTCTAGTCAAAACAAAAGTTACATACACCAAGCCATGACTGCATTGGTCTGTTAGGCTTGCACCCTCGGGTTAGGCCGTATTCAAAGGATGTGAGAGTAGATAAGGTAGGCTCTCTATGGGTACCGCCGTAAAGTACCGTTGGGCCTTTTGTTATTACTTAGATTGATATTATAAATGTCAAGCTAACATTGAACAAGATTTTGTCGTCACTCCAGCATAGCAACAAGGATCTATATACCAGTGGCAGGCAGTTTCATTTCGGCCAGCGTTACAGCTACGTGTAATGAGTCAGACGGGTCTTATACGGTTTCTTTGGTTGATAACCGAGGAAATATGTTCGAGCGAGAAGTCACTCTAGGATTGGTATACAAGCACACTTTTTTTGGAACAGAACTGCATGGAAACTGACGAACCTCTTGTTGCGATCCCCAGCGGCTTTATTAGATCTGAAATGTCATGGTGTGTGAATCGGCTCTTCGAAGATACCTTTGTGTACGCGGACCCCATTTTGTCACGCCTCAATACTGAAGGCGGCATAAAATGATACTTGCTTTTTCATGGGTTGGTTGATTACCACCACCTTGCATACGGACCTAGCCCCGACGGTAGTACTTTGGCCGCGAGGATTATGCAACCCAAGGTTCTCCACATGTACAAGGTACATGTCATAGTCCAACCACTGAAGGACGAACATCAGGTGAGAGATTAGATTATGGTACCCGCGTACTGGTGGTAATGGGGATGTTGCACTAGATATTACAAGTGACTAATGCAAAGCTAGGTGGCATGTCTATTGAGTGGTAGGGGCTTCAGAAAATTTCTCCAAGCAAAAATGACCACAACAGCAGAGTCAAAGCAAAAGACCCAAGGACCAGAAATCCGGAAACATCCAACGTCGAAAAAACCGTTTAAAGAAAAACAATCAAAATCGCCAGCCGATCCTCAATAACGAATCAAACAAAACGGAATATGATAAAAATCAAACACAATATATTGAGAACTGGTACCTTCCTCCCACAAAAAACACCTCCTAAACGAAAACTGTGAAACAATCAGGAGAGTAACAGAACGATTCTACGCGCTAGGTTCCAGATTGGGCATTGTACGAACGTCACTAGCTAAGCGACGATTCATACATAACGTTCGTTGCTGGCTGGTAATAATCCAGCAGCGACTACACCTTCAAGTACTTCGCGAACTGCCGAACTGATCTCAGCTACGTTTTCTGCGATAGTGGACGTCTCCTTGTGCCAGAATGAACCGCTGGTCAGGGTACAGTCGACAAATCTCGCTCGCACGTCCGGGAGATCAAATATTGGGTCGTGCGCAATTATTTGCGCTCCATAAGCACAATCCAAGAAGTCGGAGTAATAATCAGGCTTTCGCGTGAAATCATCATACTCATCACCAGTTTGGGATTCGAGGAACTGTGCGGTTCCATGGTTTGGTAATCCGTCGACATCTCCGGGATCGAAATATGTGACGCTGCTGGCATAGCGGATGCGTTGAGTCGGTAGAACGTCGGCGATGGATAGCGAGAGATTTCTGGAAGTAGGGTGGTTCCCAAGGAGAGTTCCTACTCTTGATTTCGGTCTGGGTTGTGATTGCGTATGGGTTGAGACCTGAGGGCTCCTGCGTTCAGATGCCATGTAACATATGTCGACTGCGATGGTGTGCGATGCTGAGTGATCGAGCTAGCGGGACGGCTCGAGGCGGGAGAGGGGTTATTCCGGTCAACGTACAAGACCTAGGTCAAGAGAGAGGAAAATGACGTGTTAGGTATACGGATAACAATGTTGATACTCAGGGATAAACAGCAGTGGAGTCGGAAAGTTCAGCAATAAGCAGAACAAGCTACAATCGTGGGTTGCAGAAGAGGACGATATATATGTATACCCAATGCATGATCGCGAGTAGATATAATGCCTGAAGATGGCATGCAACAGCAATGTGGTCGAGTATGGCCTCGGGTTTGCTGATGGCGGATAGAGATTAGGCACCCCGAGTACGCGGATCTTTCGTTGCCTAAACTTTCGGAATTATCGATCGAGATCATAGCCTCTGACTACTGGGTAGCTGTCACGCAAGAGAAAACTCCTAGATTTCCATCTCTGCGATCTGCCATATGAACAGAAGCTACAATAACATCACTGTTCCAACCCACGTTGGACACAAGGACATCTCGGGCCAACGGCTGAAGTATCTTCCGATCGTGCGGGCCATCGGCATCGCACTTATTGTTAATTAGGAGAACGTTTTTTACATACAATGAAACGATTGGAGATATCTGAAACCACGTAGGTCTAATTATCCCACCTGGCAACTTCTTTACTGATTGCATCGGATGCGTATTAGGCCTGAAGAGGTATTTTTTTCGGAAAGTTGCCGTGAGAAACTTCCAGTAACGTCGAAATGGAGTTGCTATTGGCCAAGAACGCAGCACAGCGGAACACGGTTCGCTGAGAGGAGTGGTTGATATTACATTGCCAGCCCCATTTACCAGTTGATGGGGGCCGCCCGCCCCTGCTTCTTGTTGGTCACATTTAGACAGGCTGGATCACGGTCGATTGAATTAAGAGAGGCTGTGATGATCTGCGCAGGTGTTGGAGGGTTGTAGAGGTACTGCAATGATGGCCACCCGGCCCGCATAAAGAGCGGCAGAAGACGAAAATATGTAATATTTGTTCTTGTGGGCTGGGCGGCGAAGAACTTGCGTGGCTACCTAACACCTCTTTACGTCTTCGGTATTTTTTTTTCTACAGTTATAGCATTTGAATTGCTAACCGGAGGAGCTTGTTTCCTTTGCAGAATAGCTCTACATATGCGGCGCACTACAAGCCCCAACACTTCGATGGAAAGTATTATCAACGTGTCCTGGATTTCTCAACTATAATTTGACACTGCCAAATAAATGTTGTCCATTTTATTGATCGAACAGCAGAAACTTCTATATAGGGTCTGCGCATGCGGTGCCTTATTTGGACGACGCACATTGCCAACGCATTAAGTCTAAGTCTGAGCACATTCAATCTCAGTGAGCACTATCGTTTGGATCGGCTATCGCATATTTTCCGCCCACTGGTATACCTATATTCACTGGTCTACGGAGCAGCTTGAACATGTATTCACTTAGCACCGCAGCAAAAGGTTTAACCACATCTAAATCACACCTACTAACAGTCAGTCGAATCGTCGGCCACTAGTCTGCGGAATTCTTATTCTAACCCACTCACGCACCCTCTTACCCTTGCAACTTTCAATGGCTTCGAAGTTTCAGCACTCTTGATCTCTGATCAAATCGCTACTGCTGTTTATAGCCAAAAAAATTTGGACGGCGTGAAGTGTGTCCATGCGTACGCTAAGCCAGAGAGCCCGAGAGACTATGGGACGGTAGATACGAGGGACCTGAAATTACTCCCATTTTTCAGCATTTCTGGTTGTTTTATTGAGCAACCTTTGTTACGGGTTGTTCCTCCGTGCAATCGTTGGTAATTCGTTACTGATGAGATGGATAGGCGGGCTGAGGTCATCGAGAGTTCATTATTGGGCTTCCGGATATAGGAGAACCTCTTCGGCGGGAATGTATAACTAAGCATGATCATTCCACCGTATCCAAATCTGCGCGGGTCGTAGTGGAAGCGGGGTAACTGCGGTTTTCACTGCATGACAAAAATTTTCCTCCAGAGGAAGTTCAACCCCACATTTCCCCAGAGCTCGAAACAACATCCACGTTCATCTACGCATGCTACATAGCTTGAGTACAAGTTATCTATAGTTACCGAATAACTGCCAGACGCGACACCCGAAACATGGCCAATTATTGCTGGTGCGTTTCCTTTGGGGACGAATTGCTTTTTGCCTCTCGTTCAGTTGTACTTTTTCCGTTGGCCGTTAACTACAGCAGGAGACAGGTGTTTTACAACACTAACACCATCCTGGACGGTTGCCTAGGTAAGGGCTATCCTACTACGTTTAATGGAGCCATCAAATCTCCTACCTGTGGTAGATTTTTTTTCCAGCTTCTTCCCATCCTTTATTGCGTTGCAGTGCATAAACGGGGCTCCATAGAGTTTCATTGTTAAGCACCGACATACAACGGGTACAGGTGACCGACAACAGAGCTAAACAGCTGTTGATTACACTGCAAGTGCGCACAGTGTGGGGGTGCACCGGCGTGATCGTTGACAGGTTTGGCACTAACCGTCATCGGCAAAGTCCGTTCAGCACGCTCACAACTCTGACATGGAGTTGCAGAGCGATAAGAAAATGGGATCTAGACGATCATACGGGCAAAAAATCCGTAGCGTATTGTTCGCTTGAAATCACGCTTGAAATCCCCAGAAAATACCATCTCATACAGCGTTAACTGGCTAGCGTCAGCTATACAGTGAAATTTACATGACGGATAGCCGCCTCAGCTTTAATGACGTTTATTTTCGTAGCACTCGTGACGAATGATCATGGCTCGCCTTGCGTAGACAGACCAGAGTAAGTATAATAGGCACCGCTCGGCGCATCGAGGGTGCTATTTTGCTCGGGGACTCGTATTTTCGACCCATCAGCCAACCAACTGCCCCAAGTGTAAGGTACCCCAACTTTTGTGGTTCTGGCTTGCCGCCGAATTGTGAGCTAACTGTAATGGCTGTATGACTACTGTGTGGTAAACCTGCGGATGCCTGATGGTGGATTGCATGTGCTAGGATGCTCTTAAACAAACCACTTCCCACAGTTTTTTTAGCTGCTTGCCCTGACGCGATTGATTGATTGTCTGAACACCGAAATCTACCACGGCCAAACACCACGCCGCATGCGAAACCGCTACAAATACACCTCGATTCCATGGGAACATGTCAATTGTCCGAATGTGATTAGCAGCGCCCTTACGTCATACCACGTAAAAACGGCCCGATACCGACTAATAATCAGAAATTCAACGGTTTCCAGGAACTAATATCAGGAATATCAACAGTAGCGTCGATCTTGGAAACTGTAAACTTGGTAGCAGTGACCCCTTTACGAGCAGTCATCGATGTTTCGATAGCAACTCCACTAACGGATAGGTCAGAACTAGAGCCGTACGTTTTGGACATGAACTATAACCAGCCGCCTTCCAACCACGATCGCTGAAGAGCTATATTGCCCGCCAGTAATCACGCACACGCTGTATTCATTTCGACTATTGCACCCTCGTCTGTCGCTCAGTGTCTCCACTTTACAAATCATTCCTAGTGAAAAACATCGTACCAAATTCACGGTTCCTTGGAATTCACCGTGCCCTTTATCGAATGGTAGATTGTATATGACCTGGAGCAGTGTTATGATTGTGGTATACACCACCCACCTATCCTAAAATCTGCCCTAATTTAACAGTGATTAGGCAGACCATGCTTACCGCTAATACTTGAATGTCCAGCGGTCTGCGAGCCGTGAACAGCCGTACTTTAGTTACCTGCGCAACTACCCTCACTCGTTCTTTCATATTTACAACCTAAGCACTAAACCACCTACCTTACTGATAATACCACTACTCGTCATCATACTGTAGCGAGCGCGATGCTTCGAACGGCCACCCGTTTGCGACCCTTTCTTTTAATGATAAGGCTGCTGTGACACCTTCTGCTCTCGCTTTTGAGGGTCTGTGACGCTGGGTCTGGTACTGTTTCATACCACTGACCTGTCAAAAAGGAACCAAATTTGGAGGCATTTGCTATCACCCAGTACTTACTGGATACCTATTAAATGGATTTTAGTTACTGGTCTTTGTTGTAGCTCAAGCTCAAATATTGTAGCGGAATGTGACTGTGACCAACAGCATTCGGACCCCAGATGATTCGAACAGCCTTGCTGCGACCGTGACAGAACCCGTGTTTTTACATACCATACTGGCTTCTGTGACGCCGTGACGTTCGAAGCATCGTGCTCGCTACAGTATCCTTCCAACTCTGGAAAACGGATCACTGCGCCACTGATCGCCCGCTGTTACACAGGCCGAGTTGGGACGCAATGTCCCCTGACCCTCGTCCGGTATAGTCCGAATGTTTTGTTTTGTTTTTTTGTTTTATTCATACTGTATTCACTCTAATTAGAGTATGACAGAGTCTAAACAACACCTCCGCTTCCGGG